>Ga0070702_100000027_pt1 | contig 41197 bp, 52 predicted proteins | sample KBSK5103metaG_FD_65466 | JGI IMG/M metagenome (GOLD analysis project Ga0070702, IMG submission 65466) | Corn, switchgrass and miscanthus rhizosphere microbial communities from Kellogg Biological Station, Michigan, USA - KBS K5-10-3 metaG | ecosystem: Host-associated > Plants > Roots >... | reverse complement strand
CTCGCCCGGTTTACGCCGAAGGCTACGATCTTGATGAGCGCGAGGGGCGGCTGGCCGCCATTGCCGCATCAAGCAAGCCATTCGGTATTCTCATCGATCACGTAGGTAATGTTGGCGCAATCATGCCGGGCAAGGGCTTTGTCGCAAAACACGGCTCGCCACTCGATGATGTTGAGTGGACACTAGAAGGTAGACAGCGACGCAGCCGTGCGGCCAATGACAACGAGCCTAAATTTGCAATAGCGCAGTGCCCGATTTGCTACGGCGTAGCCGCGCCGCGCCAGGTTTGCGGGCTTCCAAGACTCGACGGCACAACATGCACTCATCGATTCGATACGCAGACAGCGCTACCGCGCCAAGTGGACGGCCAGCTTGTCGAAATCACCCCGGAGGCAATAGCTATGCAGCAGGCACGCAAAGCACAAGGCACCGCGCGCACGTTTCAGCAGCTCAAGGCGATTGGCATGTCGGACGGCAGGGCGTCGCATGTGATCGCGGCGCGCGAGGAAAAAGAAAAACTGCGGAACGAGCTGCGCGAACTGATGCACCGCGTAGCGCGCACGGGGGCGGATCACGGCGTGGCTGATATTTTCGACCTCAAGCCGAAGGCACTGCGGGAGAATATCGAGCGGCTGCGGTCGGAGCTGGGGCACTTGGAGTTTATGGGCGAGAGGGCGGCGGGGTGAGTGACAATAAAGAGTATCAGCGCGGCTATGCGGCGGGCCGGAAGCGGCAGCAGATTGACATTGACCAAGAGGCAAAGTGGGCGGAGCGCGACAAGCGGTGGAATGAGGCGTTTATCGCGGCTCTGCCGGCGTGCATCAATGTGCAGGGCTGGACGTGCGGCGGTCAGAAGATAACCTCTCTGACCGCGCGTACGAAACTGGCCGCAGATTTCGCCGACGAGGCGTTGAAGTATATGCGCACGGAGCCTGCATGAAAGAATCCACGATCCTAAAAACCGTCATGCTGGCTGCGACGCTGAATGGCGCTGTGATTTTTCGTAACTCAGTCGGCCAGGGCTGGCTTGGCCGCTCGCGCTGGCTGAAATCCGGCGACGTGTACCACGCGCACGGCGATGAGATCGTCATCCAGCAGCCGCGGCCGTTGCATGCAGGCCTTATTCGGGGGTCTGCCGACGCAATTGGCTGGAAAACAATCGCGATCACTCAAGATATGGTCGGCAAACGAGTGGCTGTGTTCCTCTCCGCAGAAACCAAATCAGCCACTGGCCGCCTGACGCTCGATCAGAAAAACTGGCTACACCAGGTCAACGCCGCAGGCGGCATCGGCATCGTCTGCCGCTCGGCCGATGAGTTCACGGAATTGCTCGGAAATTATTTTCCCAAATAATTGCACGCCGGTATTATTGCGCGCTATAGTTGCGCAATAGTTACATAACACCCTGTAAGCATTTCACCCCGCCGCCCTGGCGGCCAACGACAACAACAAACCGGAGTAAACCCGATGGCCAGAATTTATTTAGCCGGTCCAATGTCCAATGTCCCCGAATTCAATTACCCCGCATTCAACGCCGAAGCTGCCCGCCTGCGATCGCTTGGCCACGAGGTAGAAAACCCTGCCGAGAATACGCCGCCGCCGTGCGGCACATGGGCGGGTTACATGCGCCAGGCGATACGCCGGATGCTGACATGCGATTACGTCGCCACGCTGCCAGGCTATCGCGACTCGCGCGGCGCCCGGATCGAAACTGAGCTGGCCGCGCGGCTGTCGATACCGGTGATGCCGGCGTCGGATTTTATTGGGCCGATTGGCAGCGTTATCTACCGCGGCGCCTCCGACGACGCGCTGGCGCTGCGCTGATCGATGGCCCGCCTACCCGAATCAAAAATGCAAGAGCTGCGCGACCGCGATATCGTCCAACTGATCACCGGCTACGGTGTCGACCTGCGGCAGAACGGCGGCGATGAGCTGAAATCGTGCTGCCCGTTCCACGATGAGACCACGCCCAGCTTTTCGGTCACGCCTTCGAAAAACCTGTTCTACTGCTTCGGCTGCGGCGCTGCAGGCGGCACGATCGATTTTGTGATGCAGTTCGAGGGCGTCGAGTTTGCGCGCGCGCTGGATATCATGACAGGGGGCGTGGCGAACGATAACCGGCCGGCGCCGCGTCAGCGGCAGCAGGCGGCAGCCGATCCCGACGAGTGGCAATACGCCGCCGCGCCAACCGATCACCCCGCACCATCCACGCTGCGCGTTCAGCGCGACGGCGACTGGCGGGAATTTCCCGTCGTGGCCGCATGGCCGTATCGCGACGCCACCGGTGAGCTGCACGCCTACGACTGCCGCATAGAGCCGGAGCCCGGCAAGAAAGACATAATCCCCATCTGCTGGATGGTGAGCACGAAAACCGGTGAGGCGAAGTTCCGGCAGAAATCGCTGCCGAAACCGCGACTACCGTATGGCGCCGAACTGCTGGCGCAGAACCCCGACGCACAGATAATCATCGTCGAGGGCTGCAAAACCGCTGACGCGGCACGGCGCTTGCTGGCCGGCGTTCCTGCCGCGGTCGTTTCGTGGATGGGCGGCAGCAAGGCTGTGCGGTTCACCAACTGGCAGCTACTCAAAGGCCGTAAGGTGGTCATCTGGCCGGACTGCGACAGCCAGATCGATCAGCAGACCGGTGTTCCGAAACATTATTTCGATCAGGCAGGCATGGCCGCAGCGCTCGATATCGCCGCGCAGCTCGACGGCATAGCAGCAGGGGTGCGCATCGTTGCGGTGCCGCAACCCGGCGAGTGGGCGGACGGGTTCGACCTGGCCGACGCTGAGGCCGACGGCTGGACGCAAGCCGACGTGATGGCCTACATACGCGAGCACATTCGCGAGCCGGGTGAGTTGTTGCACGTGGAGCATCATGCGCCCGTAGGCGGGCCGGCACCGGCACCGCCGCCCGATATGGAATACGACTACCCGCCGCCTGACTATGACGACGAGCCAGATCAACCGGCGACGACGGGCAACGGTGACCAACCTTGGCGCTATCTCGGCTGCGATCGCGGCTCGTGTTTTTACCTGCCATCTGACCTGCCACAAGTGCTCGAACTGAGCGCGCCGAATCATTCATCGAAACACCTCCTATTCCTCGCGCCGCTGCACTACTGGCAGCGTGAATTTCCGGCCGAGAAGCGCTCCGGCGACATGGTCGACTGGGCGATGGCGGCGAACGCGCTGATCCAGAAATCCAAAAAATTCGGCGTGTACCGGCCTGAAAACGTGCGTGGTCGCGGTGCTTGGTGGGATAGCGGGCGCAGCGCGGTGCATGTGGGCGATGCGGTGATCATCGACGGCGAGCGGCATTCGCTGGTCGACGTGCAATCGAAATTTATTTACGAGCAGCGCCCATCGTGGCCGGTGAATCTGGATAACGCGCTATCGGCTGCGGAGGCCGTTAAGCTCGATAAAATCTGCGCGCTGCCGAACTGGGAGAGGCCGATCAACGGCAAACTACTCGCCGGGTTCTGCATGCTCGGCACGATATGCGGGGCGCTGCGATACCGGCCATCGATATGGCTGACCGGTGAATCCGGGTCTGGCAAATCGACGCTGCTGGAAAAAATCGTCTACCCATGCGTCGCTACGGCTGGGCTGTTCGCCGCATCGACAACGACTGAGGCAGGCATTCGTCAGGACCTCGGCATCGACAGCCTGCCGGTGGTGTTCGATGAGTTCGAGAGCGAAGGTAAGCGCAACAGCGATCAGGTGCAGGAGGTTTTAAAGCTCCTAACCCAATCGGCCACGGACAACGGCGCCGCGATCATCAAGGGCGGCGCGAATGGCAAGTCGACGCATTATAAAATTCGCTCGATGTTTGCATTTTCTTCAATCGGCGTGAACATCGGGCAGCATGCGGCCCGCACGCGTATTTCGCTGCTCGGCCTTGTAAAAAACGACGGCAACGACGCCAGTACCGGGCGTTATAACGAAATGCTCGCGATGATTGACGAAACTTTGACCGAGGAATTCATCAATCGGTTACATGCGCGCGCGATTTCCATGATTCCGGTTATAAGGCACAACGCTAAGGTGTTTTCAGAGGCCGGCGCAGTGGTTATAGGCATGCGCCGGCTGGGCGACCAGATCGGGACGCTGTTGGCGGGCTGTTATGCGCTGTACAGCAGCAAGGCCATCACCCCCGATGCCGCGCGCCAGTGGCTGGAGTCGCAGGACTGGACCGAAGAGCGGGCCATCAACGAGCAAAACGATGGTGCACGGTGCCTGTCGCACATGCTTGGTCGCACCGTTAGAGTGCTCGGTGACCTCGGTAACCGCGACCGATCGGTTGGCGAGCTTGTGGGCATAGCCGCCAGCGGGAAGGCCGACAGGGCCGGTGTCAACGCCAGCGATGCGCATGACACGCTGCGACGGCTGGGCATACGCGTCGAGACGAACGATGTGTGGATCGCCAACAACCATCCCGAGCTGGCGAAGCTCATGGGCGAGACAGCATGGGCGAATAGCTGGCCGTCAGTACTGGCGCGCATACCTGGCGCGGGCAAGGGGCCAAGGTCCGAGAAGTTCGCGGGGGTGCAGGCGCGCTACGTGTCGGTGCCGGTAAATCTTATATGTGATTAGAGCGCCGCTAGTTATAGCAAAACGGTCTAGGTGCACTATTGCGCAATATTGCGCACATGGTTCAATATTTGCTGCACAGGGTGGCAACTAACCCAAACAGCAAGAGGTACGGATCATGCAAAAATCTAAGGAACTACTCGCAACTACGTTTAAGGCGATCGAGAAACAGGCCGTTAAGATCGACAACGTCGCAAACGGAATACTGGAAGCGATCAAAATGGCCAGGGCTACGACCGTCGATAAATTCGACGCGCTCGTTTATTCGGCGTACGACGCCAACGGCTGGAACTACAAGGCAGGCCGGCCAGTGGCAGGCGCGGAGATTGAGAAGGTGCCGCAGCTCATTCGCATTTATGTGTCGACTGTGCGCGCAGCGTACTTGGTCGGTATCGATGTGCTCGGCTGCGAAACGTTCTACGAGCTGCGCCAGGGCATTCGTGCAAAGCGCAGCCTTGAAGATGCTGAGCCGGCGCAGATTTCTGCGGACGATGGCATGGCAGCGCTCGGCGTGCGAATCTGGAAGCCGGGCTCGTTAACCGGGCAGCCAGTTCATGACCTTGCGGTGGTTTATACCAACCTGCCAGACGATGATCGAGAGCTGCTGGAAAGAAGCGTCGATCGGCTGGTTAAGCGTTACGCGCCGATGATAGAACAACGCTTATCGGCGTAGCGTAACCTGCTGCATATAACTAGCCCGGCTTCGTGCCGGGTTTTTATTGCCTTATGTTCTAGTGCGCATTATTGCGCATGCACGCAATGCGTGTATAATTACCCCGTACGCACAAGCAACGGAGTAAACGAAATGAAAGCACTCGAACAAGCCCGCGCAAAAGTAAACACCCTCGAATTCGGTACTGCTGAATGGGATGCCGCAATGCAAGAAGTTCGCGCACTGGTAGCCGCTCAAAATGCAGAAACCGATTTCGGCAAGCAAACCAGCATCGACGGCGACGTGTGGAGCGTATGAGCGGCGCTGGATTGATGGCGCGACTGGAGCGGCTCGCCCTAGATCGCAACTGCCTGGCACGTGATGCAGCAGAAGAAATAAAACGCTTACTCAAAGAGGTCGACGATTTGAAGGCCGAAAAATCAAGCCAATCCGGCCGGGCACGCGCAGCGCCCGCATACACGCCCACCGACGTGCTGGCAGCTCGCGGCAAGGCTGGCCACACACAAACCGACGCGGCTGCATTGGTGTATCGCACACTGCGCGGGTGGCAGGACTGGGAGAGCGGCGAAAGGTCCGTCGATCCGGCGGTTTTTGAGCTCTACTTACGTAAAACGGAGCAACTATGAACGATCGCGAACTGTTGGAGCTGGCGGCTAGGGCGGCTGGGGTTGGCCCGCTACGCTGGCAAGCTGGCGATACAGGCGACGGCGGCAGCGGGATTTTGCCATACAACATTCACGGCGCCCACTGGTCGCCACTAACCGACGACGGCGACGCGCTGCGGCTGGCTGTGAAACTACAGATTAGCGTCATGCCTTCGATGGTGCAAGCTAGCGCGCGCAACGCTGCTTACGCGCCGTTTGTGAACGAAGATTGCGGCGCTGATCCATACACAGCCACCCGCCGCGCCATAGTCCGCGCTGCTGCAGCCATCAGCGAGGCGATGCGATGAACGTGTCCGAATACTGCCGCGTGTGCGGCGCGATGATTATTGCGGCCGCCATGGCCTCGACGACGGCGCTGGGCGCTACGACAAACCTTGCTCAAAGCGCGGGGCCTATCACGTCAGCCTACATTGGCGGCAAGTGGATACAGCAGCAGGAGTTCAAGCTGGCGTGGAGCGCAGTCACTACGCGAGCAAATCTAAAACCGCTGCCGTATGCCGAGCTGGGCAAATACACTGTGTACTCGGTCGGTCCTGCCGGGCAGAGCGCCACTCGCAGTGTCGAGAAAAAACTCACGTCGATAAAAATCAAACAGCCGCTTTGCACTACATACCAATACGCCGTCAGCGCGACCGACAGCAGCGGCGCTGAGGGCAGCAAATCCACTATCCTCATTGTCGCGACATATTGTCCATAACCACGAGGCACATATGAGCACTGACCTTGACGAGTCGACCGAATACAAACACCTCGGCCTGATCTGGCGAAATTTTCAAGCACTGGTGCTCGCGCACGACATGCCGCCACCGGGCGTTACGTTCGAGATGGTGCAGGCGGCGCGGGAAAAATTGAAACTGGAAAAAAACCGAAGGGGGCTCAAATGCATCGTGTAACAACCACCAAAGCCTGCCCGCACTGCGGCGATCAATACCTCGTCCGATTCACCAGCATCAACCGCAAATGGTGCAGTGGGTGCCGTGCGTGGCTGCCGTGGAATCTTGAGCCTGGTCAGCCGCCGCTGCTGGGGCCAGCGAGGAAGCTGCCGGCGCTGCTGAGTGAGCAGGCTTGTTGAACGATTAGCCGGTTAATCGATTGGCCTGCCGAACGCTACAGATGCCGGATTGGCAGGCGGCATTCTCAGCAGTGGCTTTTGCGTCTTGTTCGACGGTGCGACGATATCAAAGACGGGTAGCGCATTCGCAGCAACGCGATCCAGCCCCATTGCGGCGCACCCGTCATCGGTCAATCTTTCCCCGTCGATCAGGCCGAGCAGCAGCAATCGGCGGCAGCAGTTGTTAATCGACTGCTCGGTCAATCCCAGCATGTAAGACATGTCTGATTGGCTGAATTTTCGATCTGGCTCCGACGCCATGATGGAGAGAACGGCGAGATGTGAGGCGCCAAAGTTGTGAGCGCCGGCAAAGAATCGTTGATACGCGCGCAAATAATGATCGTGGAATTCCATAAAAAACCCTCTAGCAATAACGTCTGTTGATTGGTCTTGTTAGTATACCAATAAACAGGACTGTCATGGAATCAGCTCTGAAATTCCCGCCATCGGTAACGAAAAAAACGCCCTGTTACGCATCAAATCTTTTGCAATCAACAGCTTATCGTTTTTTTGATGGAGTAACGTAACGCGGAAAAATAGAGTATATAAAATACAGAGTACGAGGCACTGACCGAAGAACAAAAATCTCACACATTCTCTATTATTATTGTTACTGTTGTTACTGTATATAATATATAAGAGCAAAATCAACGACTTAGGCAGTAACAATTTCGGAAAATTTTTTTGTTACGGCTGGTTACCCGTTACTGTCACGGAAAACCTCGGCAATCCGCTAAACTATCGGTCACGATCGCCTACCATGTGGCCGCCATGATCCGAATCGATACCAATGCCAAAGATATCGCGAAGCAGCTTGATCGCATAGTGACGAAGCAAATCCCCTTCGCTCAATCGCTGATCGCCAATCGCATGGCGCAGAAGGTCAAGTCGAACGAGTTGTCGGTGATGAAGTCGCGACTTGATCGGCCGACGCCTTTTACGCTGAATTCGTTACGACTAAAGCCTGGCAACAAACAAAAACCAGAGGCGAAGGTTTTCTTTAAGGATTTCGGTATCGGTCAGATCGACTGGCATTACCTCAATCCGCAAGTTGGTGGCGGCGACCGCAAGCAGAAGCGATCCGAGAAAATGTTTTTGAGGGCTGGCTTGATAAAGTCGAATCAATTTCTTGTGCCAGCCAGCAGCGCCAAGCGTGATCAATTCGGCAATATGCAGCGCGGCCAACTCATGCAAGTGCTGTCTGCGCTCAAGCTGCACTACCTGTCTGGCTATACGGCGAACGCATCGGGCTCGAAGCGCAGCAATCGCACTCAGGCGAAGTCGGGCGCCAATCGGTATTTCTTCGGCACAATCAATGGCGAGACCGGCGTATGGCAGCGCGAACGAAGTGGGTTTGGCGATGCAGTGCGGGCGATTATGATTGTCAAGGAAGGTTCGCCGAAGTATCGCATTCGGTTTCCATTCTTTGCTGTGGCAGAGAATACCGTCAGTGCACACTATGCAAGGGTCGCTGCGGACGCGATCGAGGAAGTGCTTAAAACGGCGCGCTAGGCTGAATCTTCATGCCCTATACCATGCCATAGGTCGATCGCAGAACGTTGCTGGTATCGACGCACGCGAAGCCGCAACGCTATCCAGAACGACGACGCCCCCGTTAGGTTCTCCGAAGCCGTCCGCAACGCGGGTGATTCGGACCGCGTTTTTCCGCTAGCGCCAGATTTTTAAACGGGTTGCTCCAGATAGATTCAAAGCAATTCATCGGTTTTCCCGATAAGCGCGCAATAATCGCAATAATTCACGCAACAGGGGATTCATTTCGGCGGTTGCCAACTGCTAAAATCTCGGTTGACAACCTACCGAGGGCACCATGTGTCAATAATTCCTGCAATGGCAGAGCGCATCGAGTTGTGGCCTGTCGACCGTCTCCGTCCGTATGAGCGCAACGCGCGCACTCACTCGCCAGAACAGGTTCAGCAGATAGCCGCCAGCATGGTGGAATTTGGCCTGACAAATCCGATCCTCGTCGACAGCGGCGACGGCATAATCGCAGGGCATGGCCGGCTTATGGCCGCGCAACTGATTGGCCTGACCGAGGTTCCCGTCATCGTCCTAGATCACCTCAGTGATGCGCAGCGCCGGGCGTATATCCTTGCGGATAACGCCATCGCGGAAAAGGCCGGCTGGGACGAGGAGCTGCTAGCTGGCGAGCTTGCCGACCTGGCCGCCGACGGTTTCGATCTGGCGCTCACCGGATTTAGTGACGAGGAGCTGGCCGACCTGCTCGATGTGCCGGAGGCGGAGGGCGATCCGCAAGGCGACGCCGATGCCGTTGGCGCACCGCCCGCGCAGCCGGTGTCCGTGCTTGGCGACGTGTGGCTGCTGGGCAGGCATCGGTTGATGTGCGGGGATAGTACGTCGATCGATGCGGTGGATAGGCTGATGGCCGGATCGCTTGCTGATATGGTTTTTACCGATCCGCCGTATGGGTACAAGTACGAATCAAACCACCAAGACAAGCACACGATGCTGCTAAACGACGACGTGTTGTTAGACTTCATGCCGGCAGCCTATGCCGCGATGGCGGAAAACTCCGCGATTTTTGTCTGCGGGTCGCATCAAACAATCCATCAGTGGCGACCATTGGTCGACCAGCACTTCACGTATAAAAACTTAATCGTTTGGAAAAAGAACAACTGGTCAATGGGTGATCTCGAAGGGGCGTTTGCCGGGCAGCATGAATTGATAATTTTTGCACACAAGGGTCGCGCAAAGTTACGCGGCGAGCGCAGCCGTGATGTGTGGGAATTTAGCCGGGAGGCGCCGGATCATCATCCAACTCAAAAGCCGGTCGACCTTGTTGAATTTGCAATTAGCAAGGTATCGGACCGCGGCGCAATCGTCCTCGACCTATTCGGCGGATCAGGCTCAACGCTAATGGCCTGCGAAAAAACTGCACGCTCTGCGCGCCTTATGGAGCTTGATCCGAAATACATCGACGTAATCGTAAAGCGATGGGAGCAATTCACCGGCAAGCAAGCAACGCTCGAAGAGACCGGCCAGACGTTCGCTGACGTGGCCGATGGCCGCGGCATCGATATCGACGAACCTGCCGAGGCGTAATGGCATATGGCCGAAGCAATGGGGCTCCGCGAGTTCGGCCGGTCGATAGGACTTAGCGGCGAAGCGATTCGCAAGGCGATTAAAACCGGGCGAATCCCGAAGCAGTTAATCGGCGAAACGATACTGAGCACTGGTCGCTCCCGCCCGACCATTCTGAACCCGGTCGCCGCTGCAGCGGCGCTCAATGCAAACACCAGCCCGAACTACCGCCAGGACGGGGCAGCGATCAGTGCTGGCAAAAAAGCTGCGGGCGCCAATGTGGCGCAGCTGCAGCGACAGCAAGCCGCGACCGAGCCGCCCCTGCAAACCAGCGCGCGCGCGCCGTCGATAGCGGACTCGCGCGCGATCACTGAGGCGTACAAGGCCAGGCTGGCGAAGCTCGAATACGAGGAAAAATCCGGCAAGCTGGTCAATGGCGACGACGTAAAGGTGCGCATGGCGACGATGATAACCAGTGCTCGATCGCGGCTGATGGGCGTCCCGTCCAAGGCAAAAAGCCGCATACCGCATTTGACTGTCGAAGAGATCGCGATGCTTGACGAGCTGGTTCGTGAAGCGCTGGAGGATTGCGCGATTGGACGCTGAGCAGCTTGTTTTCGATGTCCGCGAATACTGGCGTCCGCCCGCGAAGCTGTCGCTGTCCGAGTGGGCCGATCGTTACGCGGTGCTGTCGTCGGAGTCGAGCGCCGACGGAGGAAAGTGGCACACACTTCCATATCAGCGCGGCATGATGAATGCCGTAACTGACCCGCGCATCGAGAGCGTAACGATTATGAAATCGGCCCGCGTTGGTTATACGAAAATGCTTAACCACGTGGTCGGCTACTACATGCACCAAGACCCGTGCCCGATCATGATTGTGCAGCCGACGCTTGACGATGCGGAGGGCTACTCGAAAGACGAAATCGCGCCGATGCTGCGAGACACGCCAGTACTCGCCGGGCTCGTGTCCGACCCGAAGTCGCGCGATAGTGGAAACACAATGCTGCTGAAAAGTTTTCCTGGCGGCGTTGTGCAGCTCGTCGGCGCGAATAGCCCGCGCGGATTTCGGCGTGTTACGCGCCGGATTGTCGCGTTCGATGAAACCGATGGCTATCCGCAAAGCGCCGGTCCGGAAGGCGACCAGCTAAAGCTCGGCATCATGCGGACGCTGACGTTCTGGAATCGGAAAATCATCGCCGGCAGCACGCCGACGCTTGAGGCGACAAGCCGGATCGCGCGCCGGTTCGAGAAATCAGATCAGCGGTACTACCATGTCCCTTGCCCCGATTGCGGCGGCTGGCAGGTGCTGAAAATGGCAAACCTGCGATGGGAGAAAAACAAGCCGGAGAGCGTGCTGTATCACTGCGAGCATTGCGGCGTCGGCATTGGCCACCACCGCAAGCGATGGATGATCGATGAGGCCGATAGGCAGCAGCGCGAAGGCAATCCGCTGGCCGGGTGGATTGCAACGCATCCAGAAATCGAGCGGCATGCCGGCTTCCATATATGGGCTGGATATTCCTACGCGCCGAACGCCACATGGGCGCACCTAGCGTCCGAGTGGGAGGGCTGCCAGGACAACATCGAAGAATTAAAAACGTTTATAAATACCGTGCTCGGCGAAACATGGAAGGGCAAAGGCGACGCCCCTGAATGGCAGCGCCTCTATGATCGCCGCGAGCAGTACCTGCCGAACACGCTCCCGAATCGCCCGGTCATGATTTTTGCGGGCGCCGACGTGCAAAAGGATCGCATCGAGGTCGAGATCGTCGCGTACTCCGCCCGCCTCGAATCGTGGTCGATCGATTACCGCGTGTTCCCCGGCGACACAGCAAACGTCGAGGCGGCGGATTCACCGTGGCGCGGGCTCGAATCGCTGCTCGCCGAATCGTGGCTGCACGACAACGGCTCGCTCGCCACGCTGCGCATGCTCGCGGTAGACGCCGGCTACAACACGCAGTCGGTTTTGTCATGGGTGCGCAAGTGGCCGTCGTCGCGAGTTATCGCGGTGTTCGGCGTCGAGACGCTGGCAGTGCCGATCGGCCAGCCGCGCGCGTCAGACGTGACCACCGGAGGAAAACGCAAGAGCCGCGGTGCAAAGCAATGGCCTGTCGGGACGAACTTGCTAACGACCGAACTTTACGGGTTTTTGAAGCAGGATCGCCCAACCGAAGAAAGCGGGTTAGAATATCCGCACGGGTATTGCCATTTCCCGGAGTACCCGGAAGAGTTTTTCCGGCAAATGACCGCCGAGGAAATGGTCACGCGACTCGTGCGCGGATATCGGCGGCACCAGTTTGAAAAAGTCAGGGACCGCAACGAGACCCTTGACTGCAGAAAATACGCGCGCGCTGCATCGATACTCTGCGGCGTAGACCGGATAAGCGCCGATCAGTGGGCGCAGATGGCGGTCGATGTTGGTCTGATTGAGCAGCCACAAGCCGAGCCGGATGCGCCGAAAGTGGAAGTCGTAAACGGCGTCGAGGTGACGCGAAGAAAATCAAATTACTGGCAGGGCCGGGGGCGATAGTGGCGTACACACAGGCGCAGTTAGATGCACTTGAGGCAGCGATAGCGGAGGGTGCTCTGGTTGTAAAATACCAGGATAAGTCCGTGGAATATCGCAGCCTCAACGATATGCTGAAAATTCGCGGGCTCATGCAGGCTGATCTCAGCGTAAATCCGCAATCCACTGGCGGCCTTGTCTATCCTAAATTCTCGAAGGGGCTCGACTGCCTGTGAGCGTAATCGAAAAGGTCATCGAAAGCATCGCGCCGGGAGTGGCCGCCAATCGCGCCGCGCAACGACTTCGGCTAGAGCGCATCAACGCCGCGCGCCGCGGCTACGAAGGCGGCGCACTTGGCCGGCGCACCGAAGGCTGGAAAACCAGCAGCCGCGACGCGAACGCAGAAATCGCGCCGTCACTCACATTGCTGCGCAACCGGTCGCGCGATCTGCGCAGAAATAATCCTTACGCCAATGCTGCTATCGAATCGATCATCGACAATACGATCGGTTACGGGATCAAGCCGAAATTCAAGGGCCGCAACAAGACCGTCACCAAGCGTGCGGCCGAAACGTGGAAGCTGCATTGCGAAACCACCGGTATAGATTTCGACGGTAAGCACGACATTTACGGGCTTGAAGCGCTGGCGATGGGCGCAATTGCCGAGGCTGGCGCCGTGCTCGCTCGGCGCCGGCTGCTGACCTCTGCCCAGATGCGCGACCGCGGCGTTTCGCTGCCGTTTCAGATTCAAATTTTAGAACCCGATTTTATCGATACTCGAAAAGACGGCTTACAGTCGGACGGCTCGATCGACATTCATGGCATCCGTTACGAAAAAAACGGCGGAATTCGCGGCTATTGGCTGTTCGATAATCACCCTGGCGCTGCCGGGCTACGCCTGACCGCTGTGTCGAATTTCGTTCCCGCCCGCGACGTGCTGCATATTTTCCGCATGGACCGACCAGGCCAGGTTCACGGCGTGCCGTGGTCGGCACCGGTCATGCTGCGCCTGCGCAATTTCGACGAGTACGAGGATGCGGAGATAGAGCGCCAGAAGGTGGCGGCATGCTTCGCGGTGTTTTTCAGCTCGGACACTCCGAACGATGTAAATGACCCGAAAAAAATCCAGCTTTCTGAGCGGCTAGAGCCGGGGATGATTGACTTCTCGCCGCCAGGCATGACGCCGCAATTTGCGCAGCCGAGAGGCGTCGATGGCTATAAGGATTTCGGCTGGCAGACCCTGCACGCGATCGCTGCCGGTTTTGGCGTGCCGTACGAAGTGTTTGGCGATCTGGCCGGCGTGAACTTCAGCTCTGGCCGCATGGGCTGGCAGAATTACCAGCGCCGCATCGATCGCTGGCAATGGCAAATGTTTATCCCTGGATTCTGCAGCGGCGTGCTGTCGTGGTTTAACTCGTCGTGTCAATTCGCGGGCGTGCTGTCGGAAGATTGCGCGGCCGTTTGGGTGCCGCCACGCCGTATGATGGTGAACCCGAAAGAAGAAATTGCAGCGAAGAAAGAGGAAATTCGCAACGGCCTGACCACCTGGCCGCAAGCTGTTACCGAGCTTGGCTTCGATGCGCAGGAGCAGGCCGAGGCGATCGCAGAGTCGAACGCGTTGCTCGACAGCCTGGGCTTGAAGCTCGATTGTGACCCGCGTTTCGCGCTGCCGGCAGGCTCTGCAGGTGCCACGCAAGATGCAGGAAGCAACACCATGAATAGCGGTGACGAGAAACAGTTAACCGGTAAATCGAAAGAGGATGGCGGCAAGTAATTTGCGGCGCGATTATTTTGGGTTACTATATGGACAACGGGACTGAGACTTTTGTTTATGACGACTGCTGCCGCGAAGATTGAAACGCGCGATATGCCGATGCTTGAGCTTCGCGGAGCGTATCAGCCGTCGACGTTTAACGACGAGCAACGCACCGTCGATATCGTGTGGACGACCGGCGCGAAAGGCCTGCGCCGCACATGGATGGAAGATTATTTTGAAGAGTTAGCGGTCACGACCGACGCAGTGCGCATGGACCGCCTGAATGGTGGCGCTCCCGTACTGGCCGCGCACGACTCCTATTCGCTGGATAGCGTTATCGGTGTTGTCGAGCGCGCATGGATCGAAAACGGCGAAGGCAAAGCGACGATCCGGTTCAGCGAGCGCGCAGAAGTTCAGCCGATCATGCAGGACGTTAAAAGCGGCATCCTGCGGAATATCAGCGTCGGTTATCAAGTTCATAGCTACGAGCGCATCAAGGCCGAAGAAAAAGGCCAGCCAGATACGTATCGTGCAGTCGATTGGGAGCCGATGGAATTATCCATCGTGCCGATTCCGTTTGACGCTGGTGCGCAGGTTCGCAGCGCGCAGCCAGTCCACAGCGTAATAATTACCACTCGCGGCACCGCCGCCACCGTCCAAGAGGAAATTGAAATGGTTGATACAGTAACGGCTCCGGTGGTCGACAAGCCCGCCGAACAACCGAATGTCGACGCGATCCGCGCAGAGGCAACCGCCGCCGAGCGCACCCGAGTTACCGAAATTCGCAGCGCCGTAGCGAAGGCCGGCATCGACGCGAAAATCGCCGAGAAGCTGATTGCCGACGGCGTTGCAATCGACGCAGCACGCGCGCAGATCATCGACGCCATGGCCGAGAAGCAGGCCGCAGAGCAGCCGAACATTCGCGGCCAGCTCCGTGTCGAATCTGGCGATGACCGCTGGATCGAGGGCGCGCGCAACTGGATTTTCGAGAAAGCGTCCGTCCGCCACCTGGTCGACAAAGACAAGAAACTCGACGGCGGCGAATTCCGCGGTTTGCGCATGGTTGACCTGGCGCGCATGTCGCTGGAACGCCACGGCGTTGACACTCGCGGCATGCTGCCGATGGAATTGGTCGGCATGGCGATGACTCGCGGCAGCGCATACAACGGCGTTTCTGATTTCGCCGTGTTGCTCGAATCGGCAATGCACAAAACTCTGCTCGGTGCCTACGCGACCGTAGCCGACACATGGCGCCGCTTCTGCGCAGTCGGCAGCGTGTCCGATTTCCGGGCGCACAACCGCTATCGCCTTGGTTCTTTCGGCACGCTCGACGCGCTGAATGAGCACGGCGAGTACAAAAACAAGCAAATTCCTGACGGCGCGAAAGAATCAATCACCGCGACCACCAAGGGCAACATTATCGGCCTTACTCGCCAAGCGATCATCAACGATGACATGGGCGCGTTCAATTCGTTGGCTGCCCGTTTCGGTCGCGCTGCTGCGCTGTCGGTGGAGGTGGATGTATACGCCGCGCTCGCGCTCAATAGCGGCGCCGGCCCTGCGCTGGCTGACGGCAATCCGGTGTTCTATAACCGCGGCACCGGCAAAAACAACATCACGACAAGCGCTGCGCTTACCGCTGCCGCACTCGACCTGGATCGTCAGGCAATGGCATCGCTGACCGATATCAGCGGCAACGAGTATCTCGACCTGCGTCCGGAAGTGATGCTGGTCCCGCTGACGCTCGGCAGCACCGCGCGCGAAATCAACAAAATGGAATTCAACGAAGAGTCGAACAAGCAGAACCGCCGCCCAAACAGCGTGCGCGACTTGTTCCGCGATATCGTCGACACTCCGCGCATTTCCGGTAATCGCCGTTATCTGTTCGCCGATCCGAATATCGCGCCGGTTATCGAGGTTGCATTCCTGGACGGCCAGCAAACTCCGTTCATGGACAACCAGAACGGCTGGCGTGTCGACGGCGTAGAGTGGAAAGTTCGCCTCGATTACGGCGTAGCCGGTGTCGGCTACGAAGGCGCGATCACGAACGCGGGCGGTTAATAATTCTTTGGGGCCTCGGCCCCTGTTTTTTTCGAGGGAAATATCATGGCACGTACTTTTTCGCAGCCTGGCTCCACCATTACGCTGACCGCCCCGAGCGGTGGCGTTGTTGCTGGCACGCCGAAACTGATCGGCGGACTTTTCGTAGTTCCGCAAAACACTGTCGCGGCTACGCTTCCCTTCGAGGCGAAAACCGATGGCGTGCATACGCTGACTAAAACCAGTGCGCAGGCGTGGGCGGAAGGCGACAAGATTTACTGGAACACCAGCACGTCGAAGTGCGATAGCGACGGCACCACCGGCCCGCTGATAGGCATTGCCGTTGCTGTGGCAGCAAACCCGACCAGCACCGGCGTTGTGCGCTTGAACGGCACCGCGCCGGCCGCATCCGAAGGCCCGCAGCCATTAATTGCCGCACTTGTCGACAATTCTGGCGGCGTAGCAGTCGACGGCACCATCGCTGCAGTCACGTCGAGCGCTACCGCCGCAGACGCCGTTAAAGAGCTTGCCACACAGGTGAATGCAATTCTGGCGGCGCTGAAAACTGCCGGCATAATTTCCTCGACATAAGGTGATTTATGCCCTGGCCGGATATGGCAGACCGTATGCTCGGCGTGGCTGTGCGCACGTTCAGCCAGTCCGACCCGGACGGCGAGACGCGCGTGCAGTACATGCCGAAGGGCGCCTCGTCATATCCGCTCTCGGCAGTTTTCGACAAGGCGCATGTGTCGGTTGATCCTGGCACCGGTGTGCCGATCAGCTCCACCAATCCAGTTCTAGGCGTGCGCTTATCCGATATGCAGGCAGAGCCGAAAAAGGGCGATCGCGTGCAGGTTTCTGGCGTGATTTATTCCGTGGTCGACAGCCAGCCGGACGGCGTAGCGGGCGTCATGCTGGAGCTGCATAAAGCATGAGTTCGCAGCGAAAAATGATTCGCAAGGCGGCGGCCGAGATTCTGAAAATGAATCCGCCTGTCGTGCCGAACGTGAAAAACATTTTTTCGAGCCGCGCCACTCCCGCATGGGAAGATTACGAACTCCCTGCCGTTTGTGTCTACGCGACGCGCGAAGCGATCGAAATACAGCAAGAGGCGCCGCGCATGTATAAGCGCGACCTCGAATTACGAGTCGAAGTTCTCGCGGGCGGCCGACATATCGATGACGCCCTCGACGATATCGGCGATGCGATTGAGCGAAGAATAGGCCGCAGCGATTGTTTGACCTATGCCAATGAGCCGCAAGTCGATGATATAATGCTGACAAGCCAGCAGATTGAATTCAGCGGCGAAGGCAGCCAGATTCAGGGAGCGCTCGTTATTACCTATACGGCGACGTATTACACCTACGAGCCGGACGAATGCGCGGAAAATCCTGTCGACGATCTCGACGCGGTGGATACTGAGTACAATTTAGCAGGCGAGCAAGACGAGGCGGACGTTGCCGAGGACTTGATCGAAGGACTTAGCACATGACGCGCGTCGCGCCACGAAATGGCATGATCATAATCGATCCAATAACGCGGCAGCCTTTGCGCGAAGTCGGCCTCGATGGCATGCGTGGCGAGGATCGCGACCTGTCAGAAGCATATTGGTATCGACGCCAGCAAGACGGCGATATCGAAATCGTTGAAGCCGAGCCGCAGCCGACGGTCGCGCCGGAAGAAACGAAACGAACACCGAAGGCCCGCAAGGGCAGCGACGAGGGCAAGTAGATGGCGATTTCGTTTCTAAGCATTCCGTCCGCGATTCGGACGCCGGGCGCTTACGTTGAATATAACGGCAGCAATGCGGTACAAGGCCCGCAGATTCTGAATTTTCGCGCACTGTTGATTGGCACGAAAACCAGCGCCGGCACTGCGGTGGCAAATACACTGGTGCTCGTCACCAGCGTGGCACAGGCAAAAACGCTGTTCGGCGCAGGCTCTGTGCTGACCGGTATGTTCGAGGCGTTCATCGCGCAGAACAGTTTTACCGAAGTGTGGGCAATGCCCGTCGACGAAAACGCCTCCGGCGTGGCCGCCTCTGGCTCGATCACGCTCAGCGGTTCCGCAAGCGCTGCCGGCACGTTGTCGCTCATGATTGCGGGCCGCTCTGTTCAGGTCGGCGTCGCATCGGGCAACAACAACGTCGCGATCGCCACTGCTGCGGCGGCCGCAATCAATGCCGACACCGACTTGCCCGTCACTGCATCGGCGCTGTCTGGCGCTGTAACGCTCACTGCCAAAAGCAAGGGCGAGACCGGCAACGATATCGATATTCGCGTTAACTATTACGACGGCGAATCGACGCCGAGTGGCGTCACCGTATCGATCAGTGCAATGGCGAGCGGCGCGACCAATCCGTCGCTTACTGCGGCCATTGCGGCGCTGGGCGATGAGTGGTTCCAGATTGTTGGCTCCGCATTCCGCGACGCATCCAATCTTGCCGCGTTGAAAGCAGAAATGGACAGCCGCTGGGGTCCGATCCGCTCGATCGACGGCCATATCGTTGCGGCAGCCAGCGGCACAGTCGGTGCTATGACGACGCTTGGCGGCACGTTCAACGACAAGCATTTGACGATTATGTCGACGCAGAAATCGCCGACACCGGCCTATGAAGCAGCAGCGGAATCCGCTGCGATCGCGGCCTACTATGCATCGATCGATCCTGCGCGCCCATTGCAGACCATCGAATATGCGTGGATGAAGGCGCCGCAACGCGCAGACCGATACACGCTGAGCGAGCGCAACACGCTGCTGTATAGCGGCATCGCCACGCTGCGCGTGAGCACATCGGGCGCGGTATCTGTCGAGCGCATGATTACCACGTACAAGACCAATGCAGCAGGCGGCAGCGATCCGGCTTATCTCGATATCGAAACGCTGATGACGCTGCAATACATCCGTTACGATTGGCGTAACTACATTCTGCGCAAGTTCCCGCGCCACAAGCTCGGCAGCGACGGCACGCGCTACGGCCCTGGCCAAGCGATTATGACGCCGAAGCTGATGAAGGCAGAGGCGGTCGCCAAGTTCCGCGACTGGGAAAATCTCGGCCTGGTCGAAGGGTTCGAGCAGTTCAAGCGTGACCTGATCGTCGAGCGTAACGCGAGCGATCCGAACCGCCTTGACGTGGTGCTGCCGACCGATCTGATCAACCAGCTGCGGGTCACAGGTACGCAAATCGGATTTTTGCTGTAACCGTCTGAGAATTTTGAGGGCTAGAAAATGGCAGGACAAAAACGAGTTGGCGGCCTGATCGCGCTCAAGATCGACGGCAACCAGTACAACGCAAAAGGTAATTTCACCTACAACCTCGGCCGCCCGAAGCGCGAAGGCGTGATCGGTGCCGAGGCGGTGCACGGCTTCAAAGAAACACCGCAGCTCGCGTTCATCGAGGGCGAGATTACCGACAACGACGGGCTCGATCTGGCGATATTGCTCGATGCGACCGATGTGGTCGTAACGCTGCAGCTCGGCACCGGCAAAGTAATCGTGCTGAATCACGCATGGTTTGCTGGCGACGGCACCGGAAACAGCGAGGACGGTAATATCGCCGTCCGTTTTGAGGCTGATAGCGGAGAGGAAATTCTCTAAGATGACAACGCTGAAACTGCTGCACCCGTTCCAGTTTGGTGAAAGCCGCACCGTCGAAGAGCTTACGTTCTCTCGCCTCAAGGGCAAGGACATTAAAAAGCTCGGCGGCGCGCCGACGATGGGCGACCTGCTGGAGCTTGCGTCGAAGTCGGCAAAAGAGCCGCCCGCCTTATTCGATGAAATGGATGCCGCCGACGTGCTCCGCGTTACGGAGGTAATTGGCGATTTTTTGGGGAGTACCCCAAAGACTGGCGAGAGTGCCTAACGCTTCTCGCCGACGCCTTCCACTGGCCGCCGTCCGAACTTTGGGAGCTTGACGCCGCCGATCTGACATTCTGGATCGAGCAGCTTGATAATTTGAGGGCTCGCCAGAATGCCTAAGCAGTTTCCGCTAGAGATTGTCATCGCCGCGACCGATAAGGCGAGCGCGGCGATTAAGCACATCACGGATCGCGTGGATCGCGTCAACGAGCCGTTCGCGCGCCTGTCAAAAAATCTCGGAAAACTCACAGAGTCCACTGGTCTTGCGCGCGTCGGAACGGCGCTTGCTGGTGTCGGCACGGCCGCGCTCGATACAACCAAGCGCATCGCATTCGGCTTCGCTGCGGCCACTACGGCGGTAGGGCTATTCACATACCGGACCGCTATGGCCGCCGATGAGATTGGTGACGTTGCTGCCCGCCTGAATGTTTCGACCAATGCGCTGCAGGCGTGGACGTATGGGTTCGAGCAGGCCGATGTGGCACCAGAGGCGCTCAACAGCTCGCTCGACACACTTAATAAAAACCTCGGCCTTGCAAAAATCGGCATGGGCAAGGCGCTGCCGCTGTTTCGCGGGCTGGGGCTCGATCCGAAGAAATTCAAAACGCTCGACGATCTGTTGCCGGCGCTGGCCGATCGCCTGTCGCGCATATCCGATCCAGTGAAACGCTCCGCGATCGCCACCAAGCTGCTCGGCGATGCCGGCTCACAAATGGCGCTCAAGCTCGCCGAGGGGCCTAAGGCGCTGCGCGATATGGAGGAAGCTGCGCGGGCTGTTGGCGCTGTCATCGACCCTGGAGTTGTCGAGAATGCCGGCAAGTTCGACATGGTCTGGAAATCGCTGCGCGCGACATTCAAAGGCGTTGCCGGCAACGTCATGGGCGAGCTTTACCCGTCGATTATCGATCTCACGAAGGCGCTGCAGCGGTTTCTGCTCGACCACAGGGACGAAATCAAAGAGTGGGCGAAAAACTTCGGCGAGAAGCTGCCGGACAACATCAAAAAACTGTCTGCATCATTTGATAGATTGCGCGCGGCGGTGCAGCCGATCGCCGATGTGTTTAAATTCTTCGTCGACAATATTGGGCTCGCAAACACCGTACTTCTGGCCCTCTCGGTGACGATAGGCGGCAGCCTGATCGGCGCGCTATTCAATCTCGGTATCGCGCTGGCCGGCCTTGGCATATCGCTTACCGCTGCTTTCCTGGTGCCTGCTGCGATTATCGCCGGGCTCGGCGTTCTGATTTACATCGGCTGGCAGATTTACAAAAACTGGGACAACATCACGCGAAATATACGCGCGCTGTGGGATCGCCTTGTCGCCGGCCTAAAACAGAATTGGGAAGATATTAAGCTGGCCGCCGTGGCCGCCTTCGATTGGATATATGACAGGCTGCAGAATCATCCGCTGTTTTTGATCTTCAAGGGTATGCGGTGGGCGTTCGGTCAGATCGGATCGATCGGCGGCTCAGGGCCGGTTGCATCGGCTGCGCCGATTGGCGCCGGCGTATCGCTCGCGCAGCCTCGGCAGAAAGTCGAAGTTAAAGTCGATCTGTCGAACCTTCCGACAGGTACGCGCGCGGACGCGAGCGCAACCGATGGCGTGCTGTTCGATCTGTCGCGTGGCTGGGCAATGCCGGGGGTGCAATAATGGTTGCGTATGATCGAGAGCCAGTAGTGATGTGGAAGCCGATGGCGCTGCCAACAATATATAAGCTGCCGTCCTTTGCTGTGGCTGAAATGTCATCTAGAAAGCGCCCGCCAAAATCGTTTAGCGTTGATCGAGGGCCTGTGCGCAGCAAATACGCGAAGGCGTATAAATAATGGCCGTCCGCGAAAATCCGCCGCTCTGGCTGCAGAACTACCGCCAGGCGTCCTATCGTGGCGCCGTGTTTTACGTCGACAATGTCGACAGCCAGTTCGGTCGCCGGATTGTTACGCACGAATATCCGCAGCGCGATATTCCATACAGCGAGGATTTGGGCCGCAAGGCGCGCAATTTTAACGTCACCGGCTATTTGGTCGGCAGCGAATACCAGCTCGCGCGCGATGAGCTGATTAAGGCGTGCGAGGAAGGCGGCCCCGGCGACCTAGTGCATCCGTATATGGGCTCGCTGACTGTCGTCTGCGGCGGAATTACCGTGCGCGAGCGCCGGCAGGATGGCGGCTACTGCGAGGTCTCGCTATCGTTTGTCGAGGACGGCGAGAACCAGTTCCCGGCAGCAATCTCCAATCCAGGCACAGCCGTTGACCTGGCTGCGGATGGTGCGCAGTCGCGCGCCACATCTGCTTTCGAGCAGGTGTACAACATTAGCAAGTTGCCGGAATTCGTCCGCACAGAAATGGTCGACGCAGCAAACAATCTGTTAGACCCATGTGAGCGGCTGCTTTCTGCATCGACCGATTTTGCAGACGGGCTGTCCTCGTTCAAGCAGCGCCTTGAATCCATTATCAGCCAGCCGGCAGTTTTGGCGGCCGGATTCCTGAATGTCATTCGCAGCATCGCAAACACGGTCGGCAAAAACGGTCTATCGAGCGCAACGCTGCACGATATGACGCCGCAGAATTTGCGGCCAGTGCCAGAAACAACCGGCACGCGGCGCCAGCAATCAGTGTCGCAAGACGCGCTCGAATCAATGGTGCGCCAGATTGCAACGTCAGAACACGCCCGCGTTGTCGCCAGCCAGCCTTACGACAGCTATACGCAAGCGCTTGTAGCGCGAGGCCAGGTGATCGATGAGTTCGACGAAATCAGCGAAACGGCCGCCGACGATGTTTTCGACGCGATGCAAACGCTGCGCGCAAAAGTAGTGCAGTCGATACCCGACCCGAGACTGCCTGAAATTCAAACCGTAACCATGCGGCAGGCGACCCCTGCGCTGGTGTTGGCGTATCGGATTTATGCTGACCCGCTGCGCGATGCAGATATCGTTGCGCGTAATGAGATCGGGCACCCTGGATTTATTGCTGGCGGCTCGCCGGTCGAGGTTGTCATAAGTGGCTAAACGAATCGAGGATTGCCCGCTGCCAACGCTTACGGAGTGGCGCGTTATTGCTGTTATCGGGCTCGTCGCTGCGGGAGCACTGCTGTGGCCGATGTTCGCCTAGTTATCGGCGGCACCGATTATCTCGGCTGGAAGCGCGTCAGCATCGAGCGCAGTGTCGACGCGATCGCCGGCGTTTTCGGGCTCGAAGTTTCCGACAGATGGTCGAGCACCATGAAGCCGTGGCCGATCAAGCCGGGCGCCGAGTGCAAGCTGTTCGTCGATGGCACCGCGGTGATTACCGGATACGTCGATATCGTCCGCGCATCATTCGACAAATCGACGCGCAGCCTGCAAGTGAGCGGGCGCGACAAGGCTGCCGATATGGTCGACAGCTCCGCGCTCAACGAGCCAGATTCGTGGACGCAAATAACGATAGGGCGCCTCGCGACCGAGCTGGCCAAGCCCTTCGGAATCACCGTGACCGACAAGTCTGGTGATAACGAGCCGTTCCAGCTTGCAAAAATCCAGCCCGGCGAAACGGCGTTCGAGATTTTAGAGCGCTATAGTCGTCAGCGCGGCGTGCTGACGATCAGCGACGGCGTCGGAAACATTGTGATCACAAAGCCCGGCAGCGCGCGGGCAGATGTGGCGCTTGAGCAGGGGAAAAACATCCTGCGAGCGAGCGGAACGGCTGACTATTCAAAGCGATTTAGCGAGTACCTTGTTACCGGGCAGACAGCCGGCACCGATACGACATTCGGTAGCGATGCCGCGCAAGTCGAAGGCAAGGCGCGCGATAACGAAGTGCGCTCTGCGCGCCGCCTATTGATCACGGCGCCGAACAGCGCCGACGCCAACAACATGCAGGCGGTTGCGGCATGGGAGGCGATCACTAGGGCGGCGCGCAGCTCTCCGCTCTCGATCACCGTGCAGGACTGGTATCAGAAACAGGGCGGCCGGCTATGGCAGCCCGGCGAGATAGTGCAGGCGCGCAGCGCGTGGCTGCAGATCGCGGAGCCCGTCGATTTTCTCATTAACTCAGTGAAATTCACTAAAAGCGACAGCGACGGCACCGTCACTGAATTAGAATTGTTGCGACCGGATGCGTACAAGCCGAATCCAAAACTGGAAGAGCAGAGCGGTGTTTTTGGGGGCTTTCTGGGTGAGTGATGTTTTTCGGGACATAAGAAACCGCGTCATGCTGACAGTGGCGCGCTGTGTCGTGTCGCTGGTGAATGATTCGCTGAAGATGCAAACGGTTCAGGCGCAGCTATTAAAACGAGAAGTTCGCGATGGAATCGAGCGGTTTCAGAATTACGGCTACACATCAAAGCCGCATCCTGGTGCGGAGGGTGTCGTTTTGTTTGTTGGCGGCAATCGCGACCACGGCCTGTGCATTGCTGTCGATGATCGGCGCTATCGCCTCACTGGATTAGCCGATGGCGAAGTCGCCATATACACCGATGAAGGTGATAAAATTCACCTAAAGCGCGGGCGCGAAATTGAAGTGACGACGACCACGATGACCATTCATGCATCGACAGAGTGTTTTTTTGACACGCCTCTGGCGCGATTCGCTGGCGATGTGCAGGCCGATGGAGAAATTCTCGACAACGCGAGCGGCAGCGGAAAAACAATGGCGAACATGCGCGCGATTTACAACACGCACGATCATGGCGGCGTGCAGGCGGGCGGCGGAAATACCGCAGACCCGAACCAAGGCATGTAACCGATGGCGGATATCGCACTAAAACAGCTCGGCGTCGGAAACTTCGGTGTTTCGCTAAACGCCGGCAGCACCGACCTGCTGGCCGATGAAGGGCTCGAAACTGCGGTGACGATCTCGCTGTTTACCGATGCGCGCACCAGCGGCACACCGCCAGATGGCTCGGACGATCCTCGCGGTTGGTGGGGCAATATCGGCGACACCGATGGCGTCAAGACGGGCTCGCTGCTGTGGCTGCTGTGGCGCGAGAAGATCACGCCGCAGACGATCGCCGATGCAAAGGCGTATTGCGAAAAGGCGCTGCAATGGATGATCGACGACGGCATTGCGCGGACGGTTACGGTTATTACTGAGCGGTCCGGGCTGTATCAAATAAACATCGGCATCGATATCGCGAAGCCGACGGGGCAGAATCTGCGCTACTCCTATTTGTGGGGCGGCCAAGCATTAGCAGAACAGGGCAGGGCTTAATATGGCAATGCAGCGGCCGTTACTTGGCGAGATAGTCGAGCGCGTAGAGCAGGATATTGCAAGCCGGCTGGGCATTGGCACGCCTGCGCGCGTATCGATGGCTCGCATTTTGGCGCGCGCCGAGGCGGGGCTTGCGCACGGCTTATATGGCTACATCGACACCAAAGAGAAAAACTTCCTGCCCGATACCGGCGACGAGGAAACCGTTTTGCGCTGGGCGAACCTGTTCAGCGTGCCGCGCATATCGGCCGCCGCTGCGGCCGGCAGCGTGCAGGCGACCGGCTCCAATGGTGCGGTGATCCCTGCGGGGTGGCTGCTGCAGAACTCCGACGGCAGCGCGCAATATACAGCCGATGCCGATGCGACCATCGCGTCCGGGGTTGCGACTATCGCCGTCACAGCGGTTGATCGCGGCGAAGCCGGCAACGTATCAACCGGCAACACCTTGAATTTTGCGAGCCCGATCACTGGCGTATTGTCTGCCGTTACCGTGCTGACGCCGGGAATCACAGGCGGCAGCGATATTGAAACGATCGACGCCCTTCGCGTGCGCGTGCTCGATCGCATGCAGTCGCCGCCGAAGGGTGGTGCGGCGAGCGATTACGTCGAATGGGCGAAAGCCGCGCATCCTGACGTTACCAGAGCATGGGTGGCCGGGCAGGAAATGGCGGCCAATAGCGTTACGGTTCGTATCGTTACCGACGATGCGGTCGGCGGCCTGATACCGACAGAAACAGTCCTCGATGCGGTGGCTGCCTATATTGAGCCGCGCAGGCCAGTGACGGCGGAGGTGTACGTAGCCGCACCGATAGCGGTCGACCTGGATTTATCGATAGCGCTATCACCGAACACGGTAGCAGTACGCGACGCCGTTACGGCGGAATTGGCCGACCTTATCAAGCGCGAAGCATCGCCAGGCGGAACCATTTTGCTGACGCGCATTAACGAAGCGATCAGCACCGCAGCCGGTGAATACGATCACGCATTAATACTGCCAACCGCCGACGCTGAATACGATGCCGGCGAAATCGCTGTGCTCGGCGATATTACCTGGAGCGATCTGTAATGGCCGATGAAGTCGTCTATCGTTTAATTGCTGGTGAAGGCATCACGCTGACCGAGGATTCCGGCACGCGCACGGTTACGGCGTCGGTGCCTGGCCTGTCGCAAAAGATCAACATCGGGGACATAGGGCAGGCGTCGACGGCATCGATGGGGCTTGTCGAGCTGGCCGATGATGGTGAAGTGCAGGCGATGACCGACGATAATCGAGTCGTTACGGCGGGCGGGCTGGGCGCAGCTGCGCAGTCGAGTGCGACGGACTCGGCGACAGGGAGGCTACTAAAAGTCGGGGCTTTTGGGCTTGGGGCAGATGTTCCGCTTATATCAGCCGGCGATCTCGGCGATATGCGCCCGTCTGGAATCTACCATGTGCTCGCAAATATGGTGACGGGTGCACCGAGCGGTGCGGGTAATGGAATTCTTTACGATTTCCGCGCAACATCGCTATATAAGGCTATGGTTTATGTTGCGTGGACTCGACGTGTATTTATAGCCGCGATAAATAACGGCTCTGGCGCGGCCGGCTGGACTGAGATTTTCGGCGCTCATAATTTCGACCCGACCTCAAAGGCAAACACCAGCGGCGCATATCCCGGTCTCGACGTAGGCAACTCAGCCACCGTCGGCGGCCAGACTGCAGCCATGCTGGCACCGCCTGGCAAGTGCGATCAATTTGCAATGAGCGTGGCGCCCGCTGGCTGGCTCAAGGCCAACGGCGCAGCAGTGAGCCGCACTACCTATGCAGCCCTGTTTGCGAACATTGGCACACAATGGGGTGCCGGTAACGGCTCGACGACGTTTAACCTACCTGACTTGCGCGGCGAGTTTGGCCGCGGCTGGGATGATGGGCGAGGGCTCGATACCAGTCGCGCTTTCGGAACAGTACAGAGCAGCCAGAACCTTTCGCACGCGCACGCGATTAATAGTGTTGGCGACCACACTCATGACATAAGCGGCGGCGGCGGCACTGAACTCGGCTCATTTATAGACACAACGTCGCAATCAATTTCCCAGACGGTGGCAACGGGCGCTGCCGGCGCACACACCCACACCATGAATGCAGACGGCGGCTCCGAAGCGCGTCCGCGCAACGTCGCGCTCCTGTGGTGCATCAAGTTTTAAGGTGGGCCGCGTGAAAATCTACTACTTCAACGAAGCCACGCGAGCGCACGCCGGTGAAGGGCGCGCTGATCCCGACCCGCTCGACCGTGGCCGGTATTTGATACCGGGAAACGCGACCGACATCGAGCCGCCGATCGTGCCAACAGGCATGACCGCAGTATTCGGCACCGATGCTTGGCTGCTTGTCCCATATGAATCGGTGCCGAATATATGAGCGGATTGCAGCGCACTTATATTTTTGTCGGGCGTCCTGGCGGCGCCGAGCGGCTTGTCACTGACGTATCGCAGGCAGTTATCTACCTGCGCAGCGCGCTCGCCAAAGAAAATCCAAATTACGAGTACGACCTTGAAGATTATGTCGCGCAATTCGCAGCCCTGCTGCCGCGCGGGCCTGCATGGGATTCGGTTAACGAGGGATTGCTGGCCGATCTAATCTACGGCATCGCCGCAGAATACTGGCGCGTCAGCAATCAGATCGTCGAGCTTGAAAACGATACTTTTCCGCTGAACACGACGCAGCTGCTGCCTGATTGGGAGCGCGTGCTCGGTCTGCCTGACTCATGCTACGCGGACGCTGCGCAGAGCACTACGGAGAGGCGCGCGGCCGTGGTGACGAAGCTGTCGACAATTTCCGAGCCGTCGCCAGAATTCTTTCGGCGGCTTGCGCTTGATTTCGGTTATGCGATCGAGATCGTCGAGTATTCGCCGGCGTACTCTGGCCGCGCGCGAAGTGGCGACAGGATCAACGGCAACGGTTACGAGTTTACGTGGGCGGTGCGAATTCCCGGTGAGTACACGCAGACGCGGCGAGCGTTATGCGGCGATACGCTGTGCGGTGATCGCATCGCGACATGGGGGCAGGGTTCACTCGAATGCCTGATCCGTCAATATAAACCGGCGCACACACTGCTAAACTTCCTCTATGAATAACGACGTTATCTGCGTGTTATTATAGAGGACACGACTGCCGAGCATGGCCGGCGCTTTCCGAATTTTCGAGGGTTGATATATGCACCGTACAGACGCGGCAGGGGCCACGGTTGGTGGACTGTTCACTGATGGTAATCCTACAACCGGAACGCCCGCCACTGAAATTGAAGAGGACTGGTTAAACTCGGTTCAGGAAGAAATTTGTAGCGTTATCGAAGATGGCGCCGGCATGACGCTCAACAAGGCGGCGCAAAACCAGCTGCTCGCGGCAATCCAGGCGCTCATTACCGCATCGATCGGCTGGTCGACTGGCGACGTTAAGCTCACGATGAAAGCCGCTGCAGATAGCGGCTGGGTGCTGATGAACGACGGCACCATCGGCGACGCATCGAGCAGCGCGACAACGCGCGCGAATGCCGATACGTCTGCACTGTATACCCTGCTCTGGAACAACGTAGCGGACGCGTGGGCGCCCGTTACAGGCGGTCGCGGCGGTTCTGCTGCTGCTGACTTCGCCGCGCATAAATCAATGCGCCTGCCCCGTGCGCTTGGTCGCGCATTGGCTATCAGCGGCACCGGTAGCTATACGTCGACATTCACCGCGAACACCAGCACTGACGAACTGACCGTATCGGCAAATAGCTCGCTGTACACCGGCGCTGCTGTCACGGTATCGAGCACAACTACGCTGCCAACTGGCCTGGCCGCAGCGACCACGTACTACGTGATCAGGTCCAGCTCATCGATCGTCAAATTAGCGACCACGCTGGCGAACGCGCATGCCGGCACCGCGATCGATATCACCGCGACTGGCAGCGGCACGCACACGATCACGATGGCGCTTACTGCGCGCGCGCTCGGCGAGCACCTTGGCGAAGAGGCGCACGCAGTTACTCTGGCCGAGACAGCGCCGCACACGCACACGCTGGCGTATTCAACTGCGACCTACACATCCGGCGCAGGAACACAGATCGCAACGGTTGGCACAGGCGGCAGCACAGCAACTAGCAATAGCTCCGGCTCCGGCGCCCAGGCCAACATCATGCAGCCGTCGACATTCTTTAACGTGATGATCAAGCTCTAGCGCGAATTCACTGTAAATCGTTGGGGCGCCGGATTGCTCCGTTGTACAACAGCCAAACGGCGCTAAGGGGCAATGATGGACGAGGCGAATCAGCTCGCGGTTAAATGGGGTGTACCTGTCGCGATTGCGTTTATGGCGGTCGCGGTGCGAATGCTATTCACTGCCGACCGCTGGACGTTGATTGGCATTATTCGCGGCCTTTCAGTCGGTGCCCTCGTCGGCTGGATGGCCGGCCTGTGGGTTTGGGAGATGGACAAAATTACTTTTTTTTGGCTCATCGATGTGAACCCGTTCACGTCTGGCCAAAAGGGCTGCGTCATTGGCGTGTTTGCAATGCTGGCTGAGGATATCGTTATGTCTACGATATTGATTGGCCGAAAATTGCGGGACGACCCGCTCGGATTTCTCTCAATAATTTTTAATTGGAGACAGAAACCGTGACTTTATTGCTTGGCATTGTGGCGTGCACGTTGGCGCTGACGATGGCGGTAATTTCTAGCGTTGCGCTATATCGAGCTGAGCATTCCGGTCGCAACAGCCGCCAGTATGTTCTGCCGGTTTTCGTTGGCGTTGCTTATGTGGTGCTGCGATCGCTGGAAATTCACGATGCTGCGGTGAGCGGCGAAGAGCATCGCGTCGTCGAAGTGGCGGGCCAGTTTATCGAAACGGCAATGATTCTCTCCGTTATTCTGCTTCTGCACCGCGGCACTCATCGGAGGGATTGACATGACCATCGACGAACCCGCATGGCTGACACTGGCGCGAAATTTCATCGGCCTGCACGAAACCAAAGGCGCGCAGCACTCGCCGGAAATTCTGCAATTTTGGAAAGACATTAAGCGCGCCGGCATCAAAGACGACGAAACGCCGTGGTGTGCGGCCTTCGTCGGCGCCATGCTTGAGCGATCCGGCGTGCCATCAAGCCGATTCGAGAGCGCGAAATCGTATCTCTCCTGGGGCGCTGACCTGCAGGCGCCTATTATCGGCTGCATCGCTGTTTTTACGCGCGCAGGTGGTGGCCACGTCGGTTTTGTAGCGGGCAAGGATGGCGCCGGCAACCTGCTGATACTGGGCGGCAACCAAACGGACGCGGTGAACATCAAAGCGTTCCAGAAAGAGCGCGTCGCCGGCTATCGCTGGCCGATTGGCGTGGCCGCGCCTACGGCAGCGCTCCCGGTGCTCGGCGCCGCTGAGCTGTCGAGGGCTGAGGCATGATGCCAGTATGGCTGCTCAGGGCCTTGCCGTATCTGGCAGCAGTCGGCGTGTTCGTGCTGGTGCTGTCGCTTGCCTACAACGCGGGGTCTCGGCACACGGCCGCGAAATATGAGCTGCAGCTATCGCAGGAGCGAGAGGCAAATCAGCAGGCCATCGCCGCCGAAATGCTGGCGCGTCGCGAGCAGGAACAAGCGGCAGCCGCAGACGCCGAGGCGAAGGACGCCAAATACCGAGAGGACCAGAAAAATGCTAAAGCCGATTTTGATAAGCGCGTCGCTGATATTTCTGCTCAGCGGGTGCGCGTCACAATCCCCATTGTGTCCTGTCGTCCAGCCGGCGCAAATGCCGGCGCTGGGAATCGAGAAGCGCGAGCCGAACTTGACCCAGCGACTGCGGGGCGTTTGGCAGGAATCGCCGATGACGGCGACTCCGCAATCCGCGAACTGAATTTGTGCGTCGATAAATACAACGCTGTGCGGGATCGGTTCAATAGCCGCACAGGTGAGCGACCACAGTAATCACGATCAGTGCGCCGCCAATGCCGGCGACGGCGATATAGCAGTACGTTTTAAAGTCGTGCAGCATTATTTCCGAGCCTCTGCCGTGCGAATCTGCTCCGACATTTGCAGCCGGAATTCCTCGCATTTTTCGTTGTGTGATACAGCCGCCGGGCGACCTGTTGGCAGTGTTTTGATTTTCCCGCCTCGCGCTAAAAACTCGGCTGTCTGTTGCTCGATTTCGGAGCGACGGTTTAGGTGATCGGGTGCAAGCGTTTCTCGCATTGTTATTTCCTTGTGTTATTTCTGTGGATTAAATCGCCCCTCTCTCGCCGTCGGCGGGGCTACCGACCAATGAAGCCATCGGCTGCGCGTTTATTCACTGGCTGCGGGCTTGTCGGCCGTCTTGGCGCACGGTTTCGGGGGTGGAGTAGCCCCGCTGACGCTGCCAGCATTCCGAGCGCGCACGGTGCTGGAATGGTAATGCGGTGGCCATTGGCGGGCTGCCCCGCTGCTTACCAGTCCATCGCGTCCGATGGCGCCAGAATGGCCGGCGATTCCTTGACCTTTACGGCCGGTTAGCTTTGCTTTTACCGCATTTAGAGAGACCCTGGCGCGAGTGGCACGGAGTTGAACCGCACATGCCAAACACTCACAACCCAGCAGCGGCTTGCAATCCGCTTTGAGGTGTCGGCCGAACTTACCAAGGCCTCTCTAAATACGCGCCCATTACGCCGGGCCAGCGGTGTTACTGCTCATTATAGCTCAGCGCCATCTATTTGCTGGCGCCGAACTCACGCAGCCAGAACGATCGCCAGCGCTTGTCGCGGTACGGGCAATCGGATACGGCAGCGGACGTCCTGGCATGCTCGCGCGCCTTGTCGTGCGCGGTACGCTTGGTGGCGGGTGGCTGGTGGTCATTACGCGCCCCCGCACTCGGCGATGGCGCCAGCGGCGTCATTGAACGCCTTCTGTAGATCGTCAGACCTCCATCCGGAGCCTGCCGGCCCGCAGTCTGTGTGATCAGCGGTGCGATTGAGCAAATTTTCCAGCACCGCCAGCAGCCGGTCGCGCTGCTGTAGGTGCTCGCTGTACAGCTCGATAATGTTCGGTCCTGCCTCGCGCACCTTTACGCCGACAGGCAACAGTTCTTGCACGTCAGCGAGCGTTCCAAGCGCTGGTCGCAATGCACCTGCGGCAACCGGCATGCTTACGACTTCGAGTAGAGCGGTCGGAATGCCAGCACAAGCATTCACGCAAGCCACTATTCGACGGGCGTTGGTGCGCGATGTTTCTGGTTCGCGCCTGCCATGAAAGACCGTTGCGCTCGCAATACCCCATCCGTCTCTGTCGTAGATTATTGTCCCGTCGCCGCCCGTATGCCACGGCTCCTGCGTGTGCTGCATTCCCGCTGTATCACTCATAATCACAGTCACTCTCGAAATAAATTTCGCAAAAACTGCGCAAAAACGCAGTAACCTGTTGATAAATCTACAAACGCATTAGGACTGAAAATCGCAGTGTCGGTGGTTCGATCCCGCCCCTGGGCACCAATGATTACAATGGGTTAGCCGGAATTTCGTTGCGCGGTGCGGATCACGGATATTCACGGCGTAACCTATTGTAATCATTGGCTATCACTCTGGTGCGTTTGGAGCCGACTGCGCAACGACTGCGCAAAGAGTTCGGCATAGTTCGCGGCTTGTTCCTATCATGATTAGCTGTAACGATCCGCCGCCTTTTCGACGACGCGATCGATAAATTCGTCGGTAAGTTTTATCGCCAGGGCTGTTGTGATCCTTTTGCGTATGGTTTCGCCGTGCTCTGCCTGTAGCTGCTCGCGCGCAATACTCGCTATCATGCGGCTAATCTCAGCATCGAGCGGATTGTTATAGCTGGTGCTGAGGCTTGATATTTGCCGCTTTATGGCTTCCTCGATCTGTTTTCCTAGTGCGCTTTTCAGGATCGCGTCTGCGACCATCTTGTTTACCGCTTCCGCGTCAACATGTACCTGTACGTCCATTTTCATCTCCGCGCTTCGCGCTGTTGGTTGTTAAATCTTATCGACCCGCGAATAACATACGCGCACGCTCGCGCAGTGTCGGCTTGCCGGCAATCTGCCGAACGTGCTCGCACCCGGCCTTCATGCATGTGCAGTGCCATTGAGCGCCGTGGACGTACTCGACTTTCTCCTGCAAGTGGCCGCCGATTGTTCTGGTTTCCGTTACCGCCCTGCCGTCTGCTGTTTGGCCGATCATTTTTCTCTTCTCCGTGTTCGTTTCGATGAACACAGTATTACGCACGTCATTCTATTGCGCAATATTGCGCGCAATATTATTTAGTTATATCGATTTCTATTTATATAACGCCGCTTCGGACGCCGCCGCGATCTGCGAATCCGTGGCCGCTGATTTCCACAGGTGGCCGTAAGTATCGAGCGTAAACGCCACCGACGAGTGGCCAGCCCATTCGCTGACTTTCTTCGGGCTGATGTTCTGCTCGATCCATAGCGATATGCAGGCGTGACGGAGTGCGTGCAGGCCGAACCGTGGCCGCCCGTCATCGTCGACCAGCCCCGCCGCCGTCATCAGCGGCGCCCATGTTCGATTCCAGATGTTCGCGTACCGCTCAGGATTGCCGGCGCCGTTACCGTATAGCAAGCCGCGCGCTGATTTCGGTGCCCGCAATTTCCACTCAGCGATAGCCCGCCACGCACCTGGTGGCATCGGTATCGCGCGCCGCCCTTTCTTCGACTTAGGTACGCCGATTTTCCCGAACTGGTCGACGCGCTGACGCACGCGGCATTCGTTACGGTCGGTGTCGTCGTGGCGCTGACCGAGCATTTCAGAGGCGCGCAGGCCGAGAAATAACAGCGTATGGATTATCGCCGACTCGCGCGGGCCTGCTTCGCGAGCAGTGGCGAGCAGATTTTGTAAATCCTGCTTCGGCGGTATCTCGACGTGCTCGTCGTGGCGATCGCCGGCAGTCCGCACACCGATGGCCTTGGCGATATTCACCGCACACCAGCCTCGGCCGATGGCATAGTCGAGCACAAGCCGCAGCACCTTCATGGCGCGGCGGCCTTGATCTTCGGTCCGGTAGTTTTCCAGCCAGCGGGCGAATGCGGTTACATCGGGGCCGGTCAGCCGCGATATCCGCAGCTCGGTAATGTCGCCGGCTTTGATATGCGCGACCACGCCGTGGTAGCCGGTGATCGTTGCCCGCTCGCGCTTGCCCGCATCGACGAGCAGTTGATAATCAGCCAGCCACGCATCGATGGCGGCACCTACCGTAATCGACTCGCGATCCGGCACATGCACCCCGGTCGCCAGCTCGGACTCGATGCGCACGCGCTCAGCATTCGCCCTGGCCGCCGTCTTGAACTGGTGCCGACACCACTTGCCGGATCGGTCGGCATAGCCGAGCACGTAGCGTTTCGAGGTTTTTCCGGTTTTCGGGTTCGTCCATGTGCGGGTGGTTACTGTTGCCATAATTGTTATCCGGTTAATCATTGCGCAATATAGCGCACGATTGCGCAGACGGCAATTCACGCGAATTACTGCCGAATACTTGCCCGCGCCAAGTAAACCGCCGAAAATAGCAACAATTCAACGGCGGGCTCAAATATGGCCGAGCGCTTCGGTACACAGGTACACCCTAGTGGGGGGCTTCGGTTCGGCTCGCAAACATACGCAGCCGTCAATGCAAGCGCAGGCAGCATGGCTGCCGTCGAAACCGGGCTCGATGTTTTTGCGGCACTGGCGCAGCCGTCAGTTCACGGCGCGCTAGGCGCTACTGAGTCGGGTGCGGACACGTTCGCGGCCACAGGTATATCATCACTCTCGCAAACAATGCAGGCGCACGAGGCTGGCGCCGATTCATTCATTGCGTCGGGCCTGGTGATCGCCGGTCAGTCTTATCGTTTCGGATCGCAGTCGCACCCGCTCGGCGGCGTTCGTTTCGGTTCGGCGTCGTGGGCATCGCTTGGTCCCTATGGGCCAATGGCCGCCACTGAGAGCGGTGCCGATACCGCAGCAGCGGTCGGCTGGCTTGCAGGCACGACATACAGCTTCGCCATCTACGACGTAGCGGCATCATTCGTCGACTACACCACAGAGTCGCTCGGCGCCGCGATCACCGGCACGCTCGACGATGGCTACAAAGTCATGCTGCCGATATCGGCGAGCGGCATTACTTTCGCGTGGGAATTAAACTCTTTCGGCAATCCTTCTCTGCGACTTTCCAACCTGACCGGCGCGACGAATCTTTCTGTGGTGCCGTGGTACGTATGGGATGGCACCGCGTGGACGGCCGCGACATTCAACGTTAGCGACGCGCTGCAAGGCGCCGCGTTCATGGTCGAGTCAGGTGTCGACGTGTTCGCCGGCAACGGATCAAACACGCGCTATGCTACCGTCGCACTGCTCGAAACCGGCGAAGATTTTGTGCAGATCAGCGGCAGCGTGGCTGTTGCTGGTGCGCTGTCGTCCGCCGAGGCTGGCGCCGATATATTCGCGGCAGATGGGGCGCCGGGTTACGCCGGGGACATGACGGCGTTCGAGAGCGGCGCAGACGCATTCGCCGCGGACGGTGGTGTCGTCGCAGCTGGCACGCTCGCGGCCACGGAAGCGGGCTCGGATGTTTTTGCATCTACCGGATCGAGCGCTGCAACGGGCGCGCTAGCGGCGACTGAATCGGGTGCTGATACATTCGCAGCTTCTGCGTCGCTGTCGAGCACTGGCAGCATGGCCGCAACTGAGGCGGCCACGGCAGATGCATTCGCCGGTAGTGGCGCCGTAACCGTAACGGGCTCGCTGTCGCTGACTGAGATTGGCGCTGATACATTTGCAGCCGTGGCCGAGAGTGAGCGGACCGGCGCGCTGGCTGCCGCTGAATCTGGTGCTGACATATTTTCCATAGACGGTACCGTCGCCGTATCGGGAGCGCTTGCAGCGGTAGAGGAGAACGACCGTTTTGACGCGGTTGGCTTTCGGGAATTCTCCGGCGCGCTGGCTGCAGTCGAAGTCGGCGCGGATCGCTTTGTTGCTCGTGGGATTAATGGCGACCTGGTTCCTTTGCAGGTATTTGATGGGCCGGTAGAAACACTATCAACGACGCGCGTGGTTGGCATTACATCACGCCGTACAGCCGAGGCGGCGTAATGATCACAGAAATGATTTATTTGGGGCGCGACAACGTCAATGAACTAACGATTACCGAGGATGATGAGCCTGTCGATTTTTCCGGCGCGACTCGCATGGTGCTCGAATTTGAAGGCACCGACGTTGTGGTCGATAGCGCGCTATCGAATGAATATATCAACTGGGATTCGACGGGCCGCATTACGCTGCAACTCGGCGAGCTGATAATCACCCCGTCGAAATACCCTGTCACGCTAATCGTCTACGATATTGACCACGACGACGGGCAGGTGCTGTTTCACGCCAGCGAAGCAAAGGTGCTGTTTTGGTTTGTCGCTGCCGACTAGCAGCGCGCACTATTGCGCAATCAAATTCACCATAAGTCACCCGTTTAATTGCCCCTAGCGACAGCGGTGCGCGAAAATACACGAGCATGCTGTCGCGCGACGCGCGGCGATCACTGAATCAACTCGATCGAGGATTTACAAAATGGCAGTGACTTACACGACCGCCGTCAAAAATGCGCGACTGGATGCAGTCACCACGCAAATCGGCACCAGCGGTAAAATCGAAATCGGCACCACGGCGATGGCGGCAACCCTCGCGACCATCACTTTAAACTCGACTGCTGCTGCTGCTGCATCGGGCGGCGTGCTGACGTTTTCGGGATTCCCGAAAACCGTGGCCGCCTCTGCCACCGGCACCGCTGCTGCTGCGCGGATCCGGAAGTCGGATAATACCGATATTGTTACCGGCCTAACCGTTGGCACATCGGCGAGCGATATTATCCTCGACAGCACTTCGATCACGTCTGGACAAAACGTGACCCTCAACTCGGCGACATTAACTCACGCTTGAGGCTGGGCCGTTATGTCGTTCACCGCCATCGCGCAGAGATTGCTTAAGGTTCGTGCTCGGCGCGGCGGCGGACTGTCGTCTTATTTCGGCGGCGATATGACGGCGGTTGAATCGCTGGCTGCTGACGTTATGCGCGTGGCTGGCGTCACAGGTCGCGCGGGGCAGATGGCCGCGATTGAGGCGGCTTATGATGTGCTGACGGCGAGTGGATTGCTCGGCGCAGGGTCTGGGATAGATCCGTATGCTGACCCGAGCACAGGGTATCTGCCCGGCGATCTTGTCATCGATTCGGTTAACGGAACGGCTGGCGGTGACGGCACGCTATCGTCACCAAAAAACGCGCTCACTGGCGCCATTCTGGATCAGGTTGTCGCGAGCAGCAATCGCCGAATATGGCTGCGCGGCCACATGGGTCAGGTGTACACACCAATGGCCGACAGCTACAACAACATGCGCAACAAGCATGGCAGTTCGAGTAATCGTATTGTCATGTCTGGCTATCCAGGCGATGCATTACCGATATGGACCAACACCGATACCACTGGCAAATGCGAATTCCAGAGTAACTATTGGGATTTCCGCAGGCTGAATATTCAATCGCGCGGTAACGGTTTCGACGGATTCTTTCTTGGAGAGAACAGCGCGGCAACAAATCTCCGCTGGATCGACTGCACCGGGGCAAATACTCCAAAGCCCGGCGTAACACAAGATAACGCGGGCATTGTTCAGCTGGTCAATGGTAATGCTGATTACATAGAGCTCATTCGTTGTAATTTTGTCAGCAATCAGAACGCAGGCGCAGGCGGTAACGGCGGACAGGCAGCGGTTATTGCTTTTCAGACGCGCCACCTTAAAGTTATTGGCTCAAAATTTACCGGGAATAATGGCGGTTTCTATTTCAAACACGATCACTCGGCAGCTACAGCATCACTTACCGATATTGAGTTCAGAAACAATGTTCATTACACCCCGGGCCAGGCAGTGAATTTAAATTGTAGTTTCGCAAGATTCATTAACGAACTTATTATTGATTGCAGCGGCGGCGCAGATGATGGCTTGTGGTTCTACGATCAAAGCGGGCGCGCCGGTGGGCTTCAAAACTACGTTGAACACTGCACACTTGTGGGCACCGGCATTAACCTTGGCGCCGGCTCACCGGGGGCAAATGACCGACTACCGTATGATGTAAGCGTCCGAAACTCGATTATTCTAGATCGAGGATCACGCACGGGCCGGCGAATTCAGGCTCCGCGCTACAGCACGACTGATTTACGCATAGCGACTGATTACAACCTGTATCAAAATGATCTGCTGATCCGTAACGCGAGCACCACCATTGCGCAGCGCCAATCTGGCGGCAATGACGCCAACTCCGCCAAGGGCGTGCCGACATTTGCGGGCAGCAATGCGGGCGTGCCTTCCGACTGGGCTCTGGTGACTGGATCGCTCGGAAAAAACGCGGCCAGCGACGGGCGCGATATCGGCTGCGATGTTACAAAACTTCTGACGGTGAATTGATATGGCCTACGCGAAGGTTCAGGACAAAACAGGCGGACTGTATACGTCGCCCACAACAATTACGCCGGATGCTACGTTTACTGCTGGTAATTTTGTATTAATAGCGATGGTCGGCTTTGCTTACGTCGAGCGCGCTATTACTGCCGTAAAAAACCAATCTGGCACAGCGTTAACGTATTACCAATTGACCACGCCGGCCTACGACGGCGGCAGCCTGGCTAAATCCTACCTGCTATGGATTCCAAATATTCCTGCCGGCGTGACCTCGATAAGCATCGAGCATGACGGCTCGTTTAGCGAAGGCGGCGAATGGATCGCGCGCGAAGTCTCTGGAATTTCAACCACAGGCAACCCTCTGGCAGGAAGTGCCAGCGCATCGCCGGCCAGCCCCGGCACAGGCACTGACGCATTAACATCCGGCGTCACGGGCACCCTGTCTGCGCAGCCTGCAATGCTCTCAGGCTTCGCGTGGAATCTTTCAAACAACGCGCCGCCAACAGCTGGCACGGGATTCGGCAACTCCGCCGCATTGACGCCAGCGACGCTTGAAGACAAGCGCGTAACTGCCACGACTGCGGTCGCTGCCACCTTCACCGCCGTAAACGGCGCGGGCGGGTATATCGTCCTTGCTGCGGCTTTTGCAGAAGCCAGCACCGGCTCAACCGGCACCCTAGCCGCTACAGAATCAGGCTCGGACGCATTCGCGGCTACTGGCGGCGTTGGCAGCAACGGCATTCGCCTCACGCTGCGCGACACCGACACTGGCGCGCTGGCCGCATCACTGACCGGGCTCATCGTATCGATCCGCGCCACGTCGCAGGCGTCGTCGCTGCTGATCACCGCCGTAACCAATGAAACCACGGACGGCAGCGGAGTGCTCGAACTGGCGTCGTCGGCGATAGGTAATGTCGGCGATTACGTTTACGTCACGGTCGAAAAATCCGACCACTCGATCGTTGCGACATACCGAGTGCAAGTTATCGATCTGAACGCATAACCATAGGCCGCTCGCAGGCGGCCAGTTCGATATCGCGATCATGCCAGCCTGCAAGCCACCAATGGCGATGCGTTAATTCCATGACGCTGTATGGACAGGCTGTTATGTCGACGCTCGATGATCGTGTCGTGCGACCTGCGTGGTAGATATCGCGCTCTATGTGGGCTGGTAGGCTCATGATTTCTCACCCGATGCGGCGGCGATGGCTTTGTATAAAGGATCGGCGCCAACAAATACCGCATCGGGGGCGTCGGACCACTCCTTACGTATTGCGTCGAAATTGCCCTCATCCCAGCAGCGCAAAAACTCGATGCCCTCTAATCCAGAAGAAATAGCATATTGAATTGCCGCAATAGCCGCCTTATCGCGCACAGTCTCAGCCTCCACGATGGGTGGGGCGTATAGTTTTGTTCCGACACGTAAACCAATCTTTGGATTATTTCCGCACCAAAGTAGTTGATACGCATCGCCGACAATCGCTATCGCCTCACCACCAACGACAGCGGGCTTGCCAACGTTGAACTCAGCCGCAAATGAGTGGGCAAAATTGCGCAGCAATTCTCTGACAGCATGAGGTATAAACTTTTCGCCGCCATTGTCGAAATCGTCGACATACCTATCTATCTCGTTGTCATGCAACGCCACAGGCTCAACGACAGCGGGCGACGGGGCGATACACAGCTCATATTCGCCTGCTGGTAAGTTGTTCTCACTTTTGTGCCATTTAATTTCGGTCGTGCTATTGCCGTTTTCGAAGCGTTCGACTCTCATCGTTGCAACAGCCTGCCCACTCGGCTGCGGGGCTGTGCTGAGCGGCGGGAAGTCGCCAGAGTCATCAACGGTCGTCACTTCCATCGAAGATAGCTCAAGCTCGCCAAGGTCGGTCACTTCGCTGTCGTCGCAATACATGCCGTCGGTATCCCTGTGTTCGGCGCGCTCACACGCCGCCTCGGCGGTCTCAGCGTCAATATAGAAAGTCTGTGTGCCGCTGGCATCGTTTACCGGCGCAGAGAACAAAAATCGTTTTAATCCACTCATCACTTTTCCCCAGTTGCGGCGCGAAGTTATCGCCAGCGATTTGCTTTATTGCGTTTTCTCTCACCCTTCCCACGACGCTGGCCGTGCTCCGTTTCTGTCGCGTGTTGAAACGCGGTTTCAAACGGCGTTGTGAGTGCTTCGTACTCGTGCGCGTCGACTATCTCGCAGACCACCGCGTCCGTTGTTTTGACGAGCACTTTATTTCGCCGAGCCGTTGTTCCTTCGTTCACCCCGACGATCACAATGCGCGGTTCACTCACGTTTCATTCCTCACTGGCTGGGGTGCTTT
>Ga0070702_100000024_pt1 | contig 43860 bp, 65 predicted proteins | sample KBSK5103metaG_FD_65466 | JGI IMG/M metagenome (GOLD analysis project Ga0070702, IMG submission 65466) | Corn, switchgrass and miscanthus rhizosphere microbial communities from Kellogg Biological Station, Michigan, USA - KBS K5-10-3 metaG | ecosystem: Host-associated > Plants > Roots >... | reverse complement strand
CCTTCGCGGGCGCCGCTTGCCCCCACTTCAGCGTAGAGGAGCAAGGAACCGACGAGGACTACGGCAAGATCGTAGTCACCTCTTACGCAAAGGAGACCGTGACCTCGATCTGAGGAAGCGACAGCCATGGCTACCAACTACGGACCCAACTGGAATACCGGAGTGACGATCCCCGTAGGTTCTCCCTACGGAACCCCGCTCGCGCTCTATCTCGGCACCGGCACCGTGGGTGCCGAGACGGTGACCCTCAGTGGCGCCGCCGCGGACACCTACCGTCTGTGCAAGCTCCCCAAGCGAGTCACCGTCGCGGACGCGCTGATTCAGACCGGAGATCTCGACAGCAACGGCACCCCGTTGCTCGTCTTCAGCCTTCGGATCACGGACGGCACCACCACCAAGACGATCATCCACCAGACGACCGTGGGACAGGCGGGCGGCGTGATCCGCCCGACGAAGATCGCGACCACCGAAAACGGCCTCGGCTTCACCACGACCAACAAGGATTTCTGGCTGGAGATCCTGATCGACACCGGGGCGGCTACGGCGGCAGCGGGCATCTTCAAGGTTTTCGTCAACCTGACCGGCGGCTACCTGCCGGGGGCGGCTGGCGCAGAGTAAGCAGGAGTCACCAGGTGGGCGGGGAGGGTCACCGGACCTCTCTCCTCGCCTTCTCCGCTCGCCTGGCGGCGTTTCCACGCAAGAGAGGAGTGGGCATTGTCGGATTGGGGAACCTTGATTCGCCGTCTCCAGGACGACAGCCACTCGGCGATCTCTGCACAAGACGCAGGCCGCCGCGCGGTGGATTCCATGCGCTTTCACCGCGAGAAGCGCCTCTGGTGGTCAGAGCGTCAGTTCCAGCTCAAGCTCACCCCTGGGATCTCCGTCTATAAGCCTGGTGACGGCTGGGGGCTCCCCGAGGATCTGTTCGAGATCGCGAGCAAGAGCCTGCGCATCCGGCGGTCCTTGACCTCGCAATCTGCCGACTTCTACATCTGCCGGGCTACCTCGGACGAGATGGACCACTACAAGGCCGCGGACACCTCGCAGGGCGATCCGCTGGCGTGGGACTGGTACCAGGGCTCCTTGGAGTTTTGGCCTCCGCCGCGCGAGGAAGCGTGGGCAGAGGGCCGCTACATGCGGAACCTGGAGATCCCGGTTGTCAGGTGGGACGGGTCAAGCTACACCTTTATCCTGCCCTCTACGGAGGCCGCGGTTCCTGACAACTGGACGTGCGACTGGATCTCGCAGGACGGCTCGGGCGAGCTGATCTACGCCCGAGCGATGATGCTGATTTCCAAGCATCTCAAAGATCCAGAGGCAGAGCAGGCGTACATGACCTTGTGGCTCGAACAGACGGCGCAGACCGAGGACGAGCACGACGTGCGCACCGCGGGCGATAGCCTGGGTATTCGGCCGAGGTTCTTCTAATGCCCATCCTCTTCGTGCCCTTCGGCGAGTTTAGCCCGGACGCCGGCTGGTTCTCTGGCGACGACATGCTCAAGACGGGCTTGGTGGACATCCTCGGGCTATTCCCAGCTCACGGTGACTACTTCGTTGCTCCCGATATTCAAGCGGCGACCGCGCAGATTGGCGGAGCCTCAGCTCCGATCACCTACGGCCACCACGTCCACGCCGGCAGCGCTACGGCCTACAGCTTCGTTGGTTCGACGGTGAAGCTCTGGGAGTACGGCTCCGCCCTTACCGATGTCACCCGTGCGGCCGGCGCCTACACCACGCCCGATACGGTCTCCGGATGGCAGGGAACCTCTTTCGGTGATTCGGTCATCATGACGAACTTCGTTGACGACCCGCAGATCCAGCTCACCCGCGGGGCTCAATTCGTGAAGCTCGCCAGCTCGGTTTTTGATCCGAAGTTCCGCTACTGCTTCCCAATTCGCAACAACCTGTTCATCGCAAATTTGAACCTCGCGGCTGGGTACGACGGCCTTTCGGCTGGTGCCAATCCTACTCTCGTGGCCTGGAGCCAGAGCGACGCTCCGCGCTTCTTCGGGAGCTTCCGCGCCGACCCTCAATATGTGGGCGCTGACTACCAGCCGCTGAACAATGACTTTGGAGAGATCGTCGGCTCGATCGGTGGCGACTTCGGCATCGTCTTCCAGCGCCTCGGGGCGGTTCGGATCGACGGCCCGCCCTATCAGTTTCGCGATCTTCCGGGCGTGATCTGTCGGTATCCTAATAGCATCGTGCGCGTTGGTGACGATGTTTACTATTGGGGGATGGCCGGACCCACGCGCCTGACCGGCGGTCAGGGATTTCCGGAGGTGGTCGGCTACGGCCGAGTGGCGCGCTCGCTCTCCCGGCCGGCCGTGTCGTCAACCTTGACCCTAAATCCGGCAGTTGCGCCGATCTATGTTTCTGGTTCCCACGATCCAGAGCTGGGCATCATTCTGTGGTCCTACTCGTCTCTCGGGAGCCCCCCGACCGAAGGAACCTCCCTTGTCGCGTACAGCTATCGCGATGACCGGTTCGGCTTCTTCCTTCCGAAGGGAAGCGATGGTGTCTCGGCTGGATGCCTGTTTATGAAGGGCCTGCCGCCAAATTCGGCAAACGGGATTCTCGGCCAGCGCTTTGTTGAGCGGAGGGCGCTCACCAACCCGCCGCCGGATTTCCTCGCCAACTTCAAGTTGGACGCCCTGTCCACGACAAGCTTCAGCTTGACGCGCGCCTACATCCAGCCGGACCCAGAGCGCACGTCGATCGTTAAGCGCGTCCGGCCAATTATCAATTTCGACGACCCAAGCCCGGGATTTCAAGTGTTCCTGTTTGTGCGCTCTACGAGCACCGCCCATGGTACGGCCGGAGTAGTTGTCAGCGGAGCGCACACCACGCGAGACAACCAGGGATGGGTAGTCGTCCCGGGCGGTACGAAGGCGGCGAACTTTCACAGCATTTCCCTGTCGTACTCTTCAAACGGAGTAGCCAAGCTGTCTGATCGCGTTCATGAATTCGAGGGCTTCGAGATCGACTACGAGCTGGGAGGCAAGTTCAGTGCTTAGCTTCAATCCGCGCGCAAAGTTCGAGGACGAGATCCTCAAGAACTGGTTAGCCATAGAGGCGCAGGTGGACGACGCGCTCTACGAGGTATTTCTGCCCCCTCAGCTATGGCTCTGGGCTGGTACCGGCATGACGCATGTCTCGAACAACGACCGCGGCGACTACCTCGGCTTCCACGCGACCAACACGGACAACGAGGCGTGGACGAACATGCACGTTCCGCCGACCTGGAAGACGGGCTCGCTTGGCTTCGAATTCCTCTACACCTGTTCGACTAACGTCGTCGGCACGGTGGATGTGGAGCTACTCGCAAACGCCGTAGGGATCGGGGAATCCGTGGACGCCGGAACGGACGTGCAGCACACCTTCAGCCTGCCGCCGGTCGCGACGGCGCTCTTCTTGAAGGCATACGTAGATCCAGCGATCCGCTTGTCCGTGAACGCCGGCCAGCACCGCCTTGTGACGCTACGTCTGAAGCGTATTCCGTCCGACAACACGGCGATCTGGCGGTTCGAGGGCTTGATCGTTCGGTTTGGTACCGGCAAGCGGGAGGTTCACCTGTGATCGAAAACGCCTTGATGGATGGAGTCTTTGCCGAGCCTCCGGCGTTCGATATGGTTCACCAGCCACCAGCCCCGTATCGGCTGACGCTTGAAGAACGAGACGCCGCTCCTGTGTCCGTGGGGCAAGCGGAGCTGCGCGCCAAGATTCGAGCGCTGGAGCTGATCATGAAGTCTCCGGACTTCGACCTGGCCGGGCTGGGGCTTGAGCGCCTGGACGGCGAAGATCCGATGATGCTCACGCACCGCTTCACCAGGGGCATCTACGTCCGCGAGTTCAAAATGAAGGCCGGCTCGATCATCGTTTCCAAACTCCATGCGCAGGAGCACATCTGCATCATCTCGGCCGGCAAGGCGGTGGTGACCACGGAGAGCGGGACGCAGGTAATCGAGGCGCCCTGCACCTTCGTCTCCCCAGCCGGCTCAAAGCGGGTGCTGCTGATCGTAGAGGACATGGTTTGGTCCACGGTTCACCGTAGCGACGAAACGGAAGTCGAAAGGCTGGAGTCGGAGCTGATCATTCCAGAACCGGATGACTACCTGGCGCTGCCGGTGGTGAAGGAGGTTCCATGTCTTGGGTAGCAATCGGCGTCACGGTGGCCGGTGCGGCGGTGAGCGCGTACTCGTCCAACCAACAGGCGAAGGCGGCCAACAAGCCGAAGACGGGGACGACCAACCAAACGACCACGCAGACCCCGTACCTCTCTGGTCAGATTCGTCCCGACCTGGACGCGATTCTGAACATGCAGCGAGGCATCGTTGCGCAAGGCCCGGCCTACATTGGTGGTCCAGGGACAATGCCAGCGTACGGCGCGGCGATCCCTAGCGCTGGCGTTGCCGCACCAACCCCACACGGCCCGGCGGCGGCGGCCCCTGCCATGACGGACGATGAAGCTCGTCGCGCCTGGAGACAGCAGCGGAGATCCGGAGGGGCGGTTACTGGAAACGCCTCCAGGGCCGTCACTGGTGACCCAACCCATGCCCCTGGCCCCAACCTGAGCACCCCGCAAGGGATTGCCGAGGAAGTCGCCAGAAGGGGCCTACAGGCCGGCCAGACGCCGGAGATGGATGCAGCTCGCCGCGCCTCTCTCGCGGTCCTTGGCGGGGCCGGCACGGGCCAAGGAGACGGCACCGGAACGGGCTTCGGTGGCTACAACCCGATCAGCGACCGCCTGACCCAGCGCCTGGAGAACGACGCGCGGGGGTACGACGCCACGGATCTCCTGCATCGCTTCCTGGACCAGCAGAGCTTTGCCGGCGGCCCGAACGGTGGCGGGGGTGGTGGAGGCGCAGGTGGAGGCGGCGGGACGGTGAGCCGACAGCAGTACAACCAGTGGACGAACGGAGGCTCGAACCCAAACAACAACGGGGGTGGGATCGGCGACGCCACGGGCACGGGCACCTTCGGTACGCAGGTGAACAAGATCTTCAGCGACACCGGCAACCAGGCCGACCTTCAGGCCGTGATCGACGCCATGAGCGCGGACGCCGAGCGGGGTCACTACGCCACGATCCGAGATCTGGATTCCGCTGCGCAGGGCGGCGGCCGCTTCGGTGGCGGAAGCTATCGCGCCGACCGTACGGAGGCGCAGCGGTCTCTCGACCAGGAACTGATCCGTGGTTCTGCGGCTACCCGCTTGACCAACGCAGACCAGATCCGCGCGGCAAGGCTCCAGGCTCTCGGGCTTGTGAACGCTCGCGACCTCGGAGCCTTGGACGCTCGGACCTCGGAGAACATCGCCGCCTCCAACGCAGCCTCTTCCCGAGCTGGCGCAGCAGATCAGCTCTCGCTCGCTCGCAGGGGCCAGGATCTGGACGCTCTCGGGATGCTGCTCGGCAACCAGAACGCCGGCAACGCGGAGCTTGCGGGTCTGGGCCGGCAGCTCTCCTCAGACCGCATGAACACTATGGGCCAGGTGATCCCGGGACTGGAAGGCGTTGGGCTCTCCGGGCTCGATCGCGCGCTCGGTGGTGCAGGGGCGATCAACGACGCCAACCAGATCAAGGCGAGCCGGGACGTGGGCATGGCTGGCGTCCGGATGCAAGGGAATGCGTTGAACCAACAGGCTCAGGTCTACAACGCCAGCGCGCAACAGAACCAGCTCATGGACTACCTACGCACCATTCAGGGAATCGGCGGCATGGGCGGCGAGAGTTACACCTACGGCCAGAACGTCCAGCCGGGGCTCGGCGTGAGCGTTGGTGGGGCCACGGTCGGCGGTGCTGCCGCTGGTGCTGCAACCGGGTACGGTCTGTATCTCCAAGGGCGGAGGTAAGCATGTACGGCTTCGCGATGCTCCCCTACCTCTACCGGTCTCGCTTGTACGGGAGCCAGACGGGGACCGGCACCCTCGATCCACCCAAAGAGGTCCACATGCACCACCGCTTCGGGGTGCCGCAGTCCTTCGGCGGCTCTCCGGTGAGCGATGACGATGCTCGACAGGCCCAAGGTCAGGCGCTCGTATCTGCCGGCTCTGCGCTCCTGCGCGGGATCAGCCAGAACAATATGGCCGGCGGCCTTGCGGATGCCTTCGAGAGCTACTCCGGTGGAATCTCTGGCGTCCTGGAGCGTCGTCGGCAGATGCTGCGCGAGCAGCAGGCGGATGCGCGCTCGACCACCGCGGCCGAGGATTCCCATCTCGGAGCCATGAAGAACCTCCAGATGGACGATGCTCAACTCGCCGCGGCAGCGCGGGCCGTGAAGGAGAAGGAGGACGACGATCGGCGTAAGCAGGCCGCGGCCGAGGCTCTCGCGCACTCCATCGGCACCACCTCCGGAGATCCGACCTCTCCCGAAGCTCGGCGCGCATCGGCTCTCGCTTTGGCCGGCCCGGATGCGGACATCGGCGCCCTCCTGCGGACAGACGAGATCGCGGCCGGCCGTGGTCGCATTCTGTCCGATGCGGAGATGGAGGCTCGCGCAAAGGCGGCCCAAAACAAGATCTACGGCGCCGAGGGCTACGGCCCGATCGTGGAGTCTCGCAGGGACGAAGAGCGCCTCAGGATTCAGAAGGCGCAGCTCGCGCTCGAAGCTCGCAGGATCTCCAACTACGAGGCGAACGGCATCGGCGCCGCGGGTCGCGCACCTACCGCCAACCAAGTGAATGACGACGTAAAGGCCGAGGGCGATGTGCTCTTCCGCGCCTGGCTTGATCGACAACCAAAGAAGCACGGGATGGAATGGGACGGGAAGAAGTATTCGCCTGTGGCTCCTCCCCTTCCTGAGGAGATTCTCGCTGCCCGTCAGCGGGCAATGGACGAGGCGGAGAAGAACGTCTTCGAGCGCTACGGCCTCGCCACTTCTCATCGCGCGAAGGACGGCTCTTTCGCTCCTGGCGTCTACGTCTACGACCCGAAGACTGGCTCCATGGTGAAGCAGTGATCGAGGTTCACCTACCGGATGGTCGGGTGCTGCGCTTCCCGGACGGAACCCCGGAGAGCGTGGTGCGTCACCAGGTAGAGACCATGGCCGGAGGACCCTCTGCGCCAGCGCACCACGACTTGAGCGGCCTTGGCTCTGGGATCGCAGCGGCTGGCGGTGAACCAGGGCTCGGCCGCGTCGGGAAGCTCGCAGATGTGGGTGCTCCCGAGGACGTAGAGGACCCCGGATACTTCACCGCCGCACGAAAGGCGATCGGTGGGGCTCTCGGACTTCCGATTGCCGGGGGCCTAGAGACCCTGCGCGACTTCCGCCAGGCGCATCCTGTTCTGGGAACTGCCCTCTCTGGCCTTCCCGGCATGGGTATGGGGCTCGCGGATCTCACCCCGGAGGGCTTTACGGAATCCGTTCGCGGTGACCTGGACAAGACGAAGGAGGACTACCTCTACCACCACACCCAGGACCCGATCCGGTCCACCCTTCCGCTGGTCTCTGAATTCGCCGGCAACCTGGTGCCCGTGGGTATCGGAGCTGGGGCTGGCAAGATCGGAATGGAGGCGATCGGAGCGGCCGCCCCGTCCCTCGGCCGAGCCGCGGCCGCGAGCGCGAGCAGCATCGGAGCCGGTGCCCTGGAGGGTGGGGTGCTGGGGAACGTCTCCGCCTACGGCACCGACCCGGCGTCCCGAACCAAGGCGACGGTCCTTGGAGCCACGCTGGGCGGCCTTGGCGGCGTCCTGGGGGGCTTCCAGGCCGCAAGGGGCATGGGTGGACTGGCCGACGACGCTGCGCGCGCCAGGGAGGCCATTACGCCGCTTCCCGAGACCCCTCCGCTGGTGCCCACGGTCAAGCCGAAGATCGGATCGGAGGACGTGGCCCGCTATCTCCAGGCCCGGAACGGGATCTCGGAGGCGATGGAGCCCCTGCGCTCGGTCATGCCCCCGGATGTCTTCCAAGGGGTTCTCAAGAAGGCGCTCACCGACAACGACGCCAACTTTCGCCCCTACCTCGTGAAGGCGGCTGAGGATGGAGACGTAGCCGCGGCCGGGATCTCGGACCTGACGCAGAGCACGGTGGCTCCCAAGATCGAGGCTCCGCCGCTCTCGCAAAAGGACGTGTTCGAGAAGAGCTTTCAGGACTATCTTGCCGGCAACGGAGTGGACGACGTGAACGAGGTCCCGATGCGGACCAGGGATCGCCTGACCCAGAAGCATGCCGAGGCGTTCTTCGCGGCCCGTGGGCTTTCCCCGGAGGCTGGCTTCTTGACCCTTAATGCTCCGCCTAAGCCCCCTGCTCGCCCCATGGACACCCTGATCAAGTACGAGGTGACCAAAGAGCCAATCATGCAGCGGGCTCGCCAGTTCTGGGATCGGTGGATCGACGAGATGTCGAACCAGGAAGAGCCTATTCCGCGGCGGATGCGCAGGGCAGGGATGGATGGCGCGGCGAAGTTCATGGAGAAGATGCAGGCCCGGGCTCGTGGTGCTGGTGACATGGCTACCGGCGTAGCCAACCCGATCACCGAGGGGACCTACGTCTACGACGCAGCCACGCAATCCTCCCGCCGCACCGGAGACGGGCTCTCTGCCGTTCTTGGCGGAATCGGCAAGCACGTGGAGCGAGACCTGAACGACTACATGGCCGCCGGCCGGCACCTGGAGCTGCTCGCGCGCAAGGAGCAGGCGATTGCGGATCACGCCGTGGCGAAGCTAGTCGATCCGTCCGCGCAGCCGCATTCGGACGCAAAGCTGAAGATCGACCCGGATGCAACGGCGATCTCTCGGCAGGCCATCGCCGACCTTGGACAGCGCTACGGCCTGAATCCGGACGGAACCGTCAAGGGGCTGGAACAACTCGCCGAGGGAACCCGCGAGTGGTCCGTGCGCGCCGTCGTGGACAAGCTCGTGGAGATCGGCTACATCTCGGCCGAGGACAAGGCCGCGTTGCTCGCGAAGGGCGAGAAGTACGCTCCGCTCTTCAAGCTCCTGGACGATCTGGAGAACAGTCCGGATATCGTGGTGGGTGCCACCAACGCCAAGCCCATCGCGAAGATCACTTCCGGGCTTTCCAAGGACAACCGAGTAGCTCCGCCCCTGGAATCCTTCGTCAGCCAGGCGCAGAAGGTGACCGTGTGGGCAGAGCGCCAGCGAGTCCGGAACCTCCTTGGAGATCTTGCCGAGGCCAACCCGACAACGCTTGGGCAGGAGATCACCCGCTCCTCGGGCAAAGGCGACGGTACGTTCCCTGTCTACCGCAACGGGAAGACCTACCACTACGAAGCGCCGCGAGACGTAATGCAGGCGCTGAAGATGATGACGCCGCAACAGGCTGGGATCATCGGCCAGGCCGCCCACTTCGCCGCGCGCACCCTGCGAGCTGGTGCAACGATCACCCTGGAGTTTCCGTTCAAGAACCTCCTGCGCGACCAGACGACCGCCGCGGTGTACGGATCGGAGTACAAGTTCCGGCCGGTGATCGATCCGCTCGCCGGCATCTTCGAGCAGATCCCGCTACCAGGCCGCAAGGGGGTGGGTGAGTACTACAAGGAGTGGAGTGCCAACGGCGGCGGCATGGCCTCGCTGGTGAGCAACGATCGCACCCTGGCACAGCTTGCGGTTTCGGACGTGACCCGCCCGAATGCCGGTGCTCGCTTCCTGCGCAACTGGAAGGCCGAGAAGAACTTGTTCGCCAAGGTGTTCTATCCGATGCTCGCCCCGCTTGAGGCGATGTCGGAAAGCCTAGAGAAGGCTACTCGCGTTGGTGGGTATCGCAGGGCTCGTCTCTCTGGTGCTACGCCGCTGGACGCCGCGGTGTTCTCCCGAGACCTGACTCTCGACTTCGCGCGCTCGGGACGCTTCGGGCAAAAGTGGAATTCCGTGGAGGCTTTCGCCAACGCTTCTTTGCAGGACACCGCTCGGTTCGTGAAGGCGTACCGCCAGGCGCCCGTGCGCACCACGCTTGCGGCTGGAGCCTTTGTGGTGGTTCCTGCAATCGCGAATTGGGCTCGGTGGAAGGATGACCCCGACTACCAGGCCCTGCCCGAATGGGAGCGCATGAGCTTCCTTCACGTGGCGAAGCGAGACGACGGCCGCTGGTACCGTCTCCCCCGCCCGCTGGGCGCGCTGAACCTCGCCTTCTCGTGGGGAGCCCACGCCTTCCTGGACTACCTGAACGAGACGCGGCCAGACGCCGTACAGGAGATCCTCGCGGGCGTTGCCGACCAGACGCCACTACAGTACGTAACGGACGGCAAGGGAATCAACCTGACGGACGCCATGCCCTCGATCATGCAGCCGGGGGTAGAGGCGACGATGAACTCCTCGCGCTTCACCGGCCGCGACATCGTTCCCGAGGGGATCGCCGAGAACAATCCGCCGGAGGAGCAGGCGTTCGACACCACTACGCCGCTGGCGCTGAACATCGGCCAGGCGTTCGGCATGTCGCCGATCAAGGTGGACTATCTGATCCGTGGCTACGGCGGCACCCAGGGGTCCATGCTGGCGCAGGGAGCCTCCCAGCTCATGACGGACCCGACCCAGCTTCCAGAGCTGCCCACGACCGCCAAGGACATCCCTCTGGTCAAGGGCTTCGTGTCGAGCCCGGCCTGGGGTTTCGGCTCAGACCCCGTTACGAAGCTCTACGAGGCGTCTGGAGCGGCGAGCGCGGCCAAGGCGTCCTGGGATGCAGCCATAGAGCGCGGCGACGCCCTGGCGGCCTCTAGGATCATGCGCAACCATCCTGAGGTAGAATTGGCGGAGATTCTGGAGCAGGCCAAGCGGGACATCGGAGATCTGAGGAAGACGCGCAAAGAGATCCGCTCCGCTCCCGGGCTCTCGAAAGAGGATCGGATGCTCCAGCTTCTGGAGATCGACCAGCAGGCGACCATGCAGAGCGCGGCGGCGATGGACGCCTATTACCAGTGGCTCGCAGGGCTGAGGCCCGACAAGTGAGAGGAGAAGCGGGTGCCTACGGAGATCAGCAAGAATACGCGGGTGGTGATCGGGGCCGGGAGCATAGCCGGCGCGATCATTCTCATTTTGTCGGTCGGTCACTGGTGGGGTTCCCTGGACACACAAAGGGAGAACAACACTCAGACCATTAGTCGCCACGAAGAAGAGATCTCTGGTCTACAAAAGAGCTACGAAGAACTGAAGCTCAGCATGTCGGAGGTTAAAAACGAACAAACCAACGCCAGGGAAACTCTAAATAAGATCGATCGCATGACGATCGCAACCTATGGCGAGCTTGGTAATATCAAAGTTGCGCTGGCCGAGACTGGCCTGCGCGTACCGAAGGACTAAAGGAGAAAGATATGCCCACTCAGTGCTGCTTGCTCGGCGTCTGTTGTCCACCCGAACAGCGGGTCAAGGAACTCGGGGATCTCTTCGCGCGCTCGGCGCCGGAGGTAGATCCGCAGATTCTGCTTCGAGTCGCCGAGCGCATGCTGGAGGATTACGACCTGGCCCCGAAGGGCTTCTCGGATTTCATCCTGGAGAAGTACGGCCCGTCGTTCAAGTAACAAAGAGGGGCGAGCCCGCATCGGTCGCCCCACCATTCCTAATGACAAACGAAGAAACCTCCCTGCGTAGCAAGGGCGTCCGCGAAGAGGGGGCGCTCCAAAGTAGCGGCCGGAGGGAGGTAACCCGCCTGCGAGAAAGTGCGCAGATGAGGATCGCCCTCACGATCGTAGGTGGAGGGTTTGTCGTGCAGGCCGCAGTCATTCTCTCGGTTGTGGCAACCATGCTCATAGACGGCACGATCGAAGCTCCAATGCTCACCCTTCTGATTACGGTTCTCGGTACGCTGTCGAGCACTCAGTCTCTTATCATCGGGTTTTACTTCCGAGTCCTCGCCAGGGGGTCGGAGGCGAAATAGAAAAAACGGCCGAGCTGCTCAGGCCCGGCCGTGCGGTACGAAGCTCCGTCGTTGGAGCGCTATTCCATCTGCACCGCCTCCTTTCCTTCTTCCAGCGGCAGCTTTTCTCCAGAGTCAGGTATGACCCGCTCCGTGGTGCACGTCACTCTCGGGTAGATAGCCAGCTCCCGGACTTTTCGAACCGCGTCGTCGTTTCCGACGAAGACGTACACAAAGGGAAGCATTGGTTCCGGCCTTGGAACGACGATCACGTGGACCTTCTGCGGCACCCTGGTGTTGATCGCATCGAGCGCCGCCTGCGCCTCTGCGCGGAGCCTCTCGTTTGCCAGCGCTCCGGCCGCGAAGGCTTCCCCGGCAAGATCCTCCATGGCGTTGCGCAGAGTGTAGTCGGCACCCCTGGAATTCGACATCCAAACCCTTTGGTGTTGAACGGCAGCCTCCTTGGCGTCGAATTCTCCGGTTGGCCTCGGTATGCAGTTCGAGTGGTCGATCGTCGGGAGAGCTTTCAGCCGCTCGATCTCTGCTTCCAGGCTCTCAATCTTGGTGTCCCTGGTCGCGATTCCCGCCTCCAGATTCCAGATCACGGAACGAAACCGCTCGTGCCCGAGACGAGTTTTCCCTTGGCCGCCTATCGCCTCGCGGCACAGCTCCACAGCCTCCTTGGACAGGTGACCGGGGCATCCTTCGCCAGGACACCCTTCCAGCTTCGTCCCCGTCAGCGCCGCAATGGCCTTCTTCGCCTTGCCGATCGCCTTGTCTTTCAGCTCAGAATCTGCAACCACATCCTCCAGGCACTCGGCCATAGAGTCGAGCTGTTCTTCCTGTACTTCAACCTTCAGCAGCGCCGCATCCAGTAGCGCCACTATCCCTCTCTTGCTCACTTGGATCTTCACCACACTCTCCTCTCGTGGTCGCGCTTAGCGGCGCGGATTAAGTCTAAGCAGTCGGCATAGGCCCCAACCTTCGCGGTGCTCCATGTGTTCTCCGGCTGCTCCCTTTCGGATCGCACCTGAGCGTCCGCCTTGAGCCTCTCCACCTCCGCCTCTAGGTTTACCCAGATCTCTACATCCCGGCGGCTCACATGCACCTCCAAGCCGCACCCATCCGCGCCTGGTGCTCGGCCGCCAACATGAGTCCGCACAGCGTCACCCTATCGCCTGCCGTTGGCCGCCATGTGGTCTCCGGAATCGTTGGTGGTAGGTGAGCCTTCATCCCGCACTCCAGGGGGCTCCCGTCGCCAATCTCCTTTACGAGGTAGAGGTCCATCCCGCCGTCTCTGGTTTCGAGCCAGTAGAGCACCTCTCCTTGCGTCTTCAGGAGCCTCCCTTGGGTGAGCAGTAGGCGTGTTGCGCAGAGGTCTATGGTGGGCGCTAAATGGCTCTCTGCGCGGCCTTGGGAGCGTCGAACTTCACCCTTGGCGATCACCCTGAGTAGGACGCCAGACGCGACGCCGCCGAGCAGGAGAATCACCAGTAGGATCACAAGTACATCTGGCCGCCTGCGCCACCAGGGCTCGGTCTCCTCCAGAAACCCGCGCGGAACCTCGATCGCCGCCCCTGGCTGTATCGCCACGCCACCGCCAGCAGCCACCCATTGCTCGTGCCACACCTCTTCGTCCGTCTTCCCTTTTGGTGGCTCTATCGAAATCTCCTGCCACCCCAACTTACCCGGCTCCCCCTTGCGCCACTCTCTCCACTTGTCGTCGTCGGTCATGGCTCGTACCTCGGCAGCGGCATCCAGGCGACGACCTTTCCGAGAACCTTCCAGAGACCGTCATCGGAGCTGCACAGGTTTCGTTCGTACCATCCCTCTGCGAAGTAGTATTCGTCGGTCTCATCGTCGTACTCCCCGAAGTCGAAGTTCTCTCCGCCGTAGACTTCTTCGTTTTTGTGCAGGTACCTGCCAAGGATTGGGATTGGTGGACCGGCAATCTCGGCCATGAACAACACGTTTACACCTCTGTCTGGCGTATTGTCCGGAGACTCCCATTGCTCGCTCATGAGATGGTTACCCCCTGCTGGTTGATGACGATCTTCAGGAGGGGTGGATTGGAAGGTAGCGGGCAGACCAATCCCGTATTATTGTTCGGCAGGTTTCCCCAAGCCGTAACCGCATGCTCGCTTCGCACACAGTCTCCGCCGATCCCCTTCGTGGCATCCCCCCTTCCACCCTCCCACGGGAAGCCGATCGCAACGCGCTGCTCGCTGGTGTTCACATAATAGTACTTCACGTCCGGGGTGTTCCCGTTGAGACGGGGACCGGGGCAGTACACCACCTGCTCGTTGTGCCAGAACTCGTAGACGATCTCGCGCTTGGTGCGGATGCCGAAGTTGCGGAGCAGCTCTGCCGCCGTAAGGTTACGGGCGCCGGCTATCTGTTCTGGAGCCGCGTACCCTTGCGGCACCGAACCGATGATTGCCGCCGCCTCGGGGCTCAAACGCTTCGACCTCTGCGGCAAGCTCACGGCATGGCACAACAGGCTCCCGAGATCCGATTGGAACGCATGCGCCATCGTCGATCTCTCGCCGCAGGCGGGGACCAGCAGAGAGTCGTCGTACTGCTCGCCGTGCGCGTTGGAGCGGCCTTCCAGCCCCTTCCAGGGCCACTCCGAGCCGATGGACCAGAAGGCGGCCATGGCTTGGAGGTAGCGCTGCGTTGCGTGAAACAGCGCGTCAGCTTCACCGCCGATAATCTTCTTTGTCCATGCGTAAACCGCCAACGCGCTCTCCCACCGCATCGCCTCGTAGGTGGTGCTATGGGTTTCCGAATGCCCCCACCACGCCAACTCCTCGAACCCCTCACCCCACGGACAAATGCCGTGAGACTGGAAGTCGAGAAGATCCGTCCACGCTTGCACCCACGGCCCTTGCAGCCCATCTCGCCACAGGCCGCAGACCATGAGGAGGTAGAGGTGGTTGTCGCTGCCGGCGTTGCAGAGGCGGCCGAGGATGGCCTTGGAGTCTCCGTGCGGTAGGTCAGCTTCAAGCCACCCGAGGAACTTGTTCGCCGTCGCCTTGTCCAGCGGCAGCAGCCCCATGAGGTGGGTGAGCAGCGGGAAGGTGTAGCGCTCGATGTGGCGCATTTCGTCCGTCTTGTGGCGCATCGGCTTCTCCGGTTCGGGTTCAGCCTTCTTCTTCTGTCGCATCGCTCTTCTCCTTTGCCAAATCTTGTTGAAGGTCTCTCTCTAGTTGCGAGCAAACATCCTCGGCCATCTCTCGGACGAGCCTCTTTAGCTCTTCTAGATCAGTACTAAGCCAGAGGCGGTAGAGAAGGGCGGCAGACGCCTGGAATTCATCTTTATAGCCGCACACAGACAGGCCCCTCCCTTGAGTCTCGACTACCCATAGCCTACTGACGCCGTCCATCATGGAAGCCATATTCTCTTTATCCTTTCGTAAGCGTCCCCTTGCCGTCACCAACAAGGTTTCGCAGTAGTGGTTCCTTGCTCTTCTTCCAACTCGCCTTCCACTCTCGCACCCGGTCCACGCTCTCCAGCGCTATCACTTCTCGTGCTGCGCTCTCGCAGTCCGAGCCTGCGGCGCAAAGCTCTGCCCACTCGTCCCTCCAGGTGTCGGCCATGGCGAGCACCGTCTTCTTGACATCCTCCGGGCTCTCCCACAACGGCCACTCGCCGAGCTGAAGCTTGTGCTCTACCTGGAGCATCGCCACCGCGGCGTCTCTGTCCTTTGGCGTCCAGGTGTCGATCGGCCAATCGCCGGCCATGGCCTTCTCTCGGTGCGTCTTCATGGCAGCGCACTCCCCGTTGGCGAGCCAAACCTGAAGGTACGCATCTCGCAGCAGGCACCCATAGATAAACCAGGCCGTAGCCTCGATGGGGCTCGGTCGGTCGTACGGATCGAAGCGCGTCCAGAAAAAAAACTCGTCGAGAACATCGAGATAGAGATGCCCAAAATCGTCCGGCCATCCGTAGAGATTGGCAAATGCCAGTACGTCCCACGGTCGAGTTTGTTCATCCTCAAAGATGGCCCTCTCACGCTCGCGCCTCGTCTCGTTTCCGGCCTGTAATTTCCTAAGCTGTTCATCCACCGTCCTCCCTCTCCGCCCAGACCTCAAACTGCCCGGGCTTCACTGTGATTCTGCTACCGTTTTCGAGCAACACCATGCCGCCGCCGTACTTGTTCGTTTCCTCCCATCGCTCCAGCGTTCCGTAGCGCCAGTTGATCTCCTTCACGCCCTCGGTCAAGGCTTTCGTGTCGGGCCATGGGATGCGCACTCGCGCAGGCAAGGTGCCCGCTCCCTTCTTGGACTTAACTGGCTTCCAGTAGCCGGTGGTGGTCAGAGTATTGGGCATCCCGAGATCCCCATGCGCTCGCATAGAACCTTCGCCACCCCCACCGTAGCTCGAATGTCGGCCATGGCGTCGTGAGCCTGAAGCAGCGGCACGTCGAGCCACTCGCAGAGCGTGGCGAGCTTGTGATCCTTCGGCGGCGTCGGATGGTTGGCGCTGTACCAGCGGGCCAAGGACAACGTGTCCAAAGGCTCGTAGATACCGGCCACAAGAAAGCGCCCGTGCTTCTTGAACCAGGCCACGATGTGATCGCAGTCGAACTTGGCGTTGTGTGCAGCCACGCGAGCCACACTCCACGGCTTGCCCTTGGCCGAGATCTTCTGAACGTCAGCGTACTTCCGCATGAGGCTGTCGATCTTGTCCATCGCAACCGTCTCGCGCTCTGCGTTCGCCCAAGCCTCTTCGGTGTAGCCGTTCACCGCCAGCGCCCCGGGATCGCAGTCGGCCGGACGGAATTGGATCTTCATCTCCAGCGCTTCCAACTCCTCCCACTTCTCGTTCACCACCACGCCCGCGAACTGGATGATCGGGAATCGTCCGGGCTCCAGGCCGCCGGTTTCGAGATCGAAGTAAACGGTTCTCATGCTTGGACTCCTAGGGTGTTGAGGATTTTCAGGAGGTGCTGGCAGGCTTGCAGCAGCGAGACGTTCCACGAGAGGAGGCCCGGGCATGGGTCGTCCAACAGCTCCACTACCTTCTCGGATGCTTTCTTCAGGTGGTCGATGTTTGGCGTATCGTTCTCTTCCTTCATGACTTCGGTACCTCCACGTAAGACTGGTTGAAAGTGTGGTGACGCAACTCGATCACGCCGTGCGTCTTCCTGTGTCTACCCTTCAGCGGCCCAAGGAATACCTGCCCCTCTGCTTTCCCGAGCCACATGCCGAAGACAGCATCGGCCTCGTCGAACACCTTCTGAGACCCCCGCATGTCGCCGGCCTTCACCTCTTCGTAGATGCTCTTCCCTTTGTTCAGATGGTGGAGACAGAGGATAGGCACGTTGTGCTGCATCGCTACGCCCTTCACCTGCTCGGCCGCCCACGTGTAGCGGGCAACTTCATCCATGACCGATCCCGCCGGCCCTCGTGGCGGTTTGATCTTCCCGAAGCTATCCAGGCTCACCAGCCCAAGAGATCCCTTCTTCTCCTGCTCTGACCGGATCGCGTTGGACGAACGGTCTATGACAATTGGCTGTCTCGGGTCCACCAGCATGCAGCTCGCCGCATCGGGTATCCGCACCTGGGAGTACTGCTCGAACCCCAGATCCCGCCCGAGGCTTAAGCCCAGGGCGACGTGGATCTCCCGCTCGGCAAGGTCGTCGATCGGCATCTCTCCCGAGAACAGCAGGGAGTAGATCCCTCGCACCGCCAGCGACCTCCGGAACCAGGTCTCCAGGGTGCTCTTTCCCACCCCCGACCCGCCCACCAGCAGCACCCACGACGACGGCCTCCAGCCGCCCTTCAGGACGCGATCGAGGCCCGGCAGGCCCGTGGGTACCCCGATCGTCTCTCCTCGCCCCAGAGCCTCCGCCCTGCGGTCTGCCAGGCCACGGCTGGCCGTCGCCATGTCCTGGATACCCGCCTGGACCGCGCCAGAGGCCCGTAGGGCCGCAGACAGGGCTTCCTTGGCCTCTCCTACCCCTGGTAGCTCCACGGCGGCCAGGACGGCCGTTCTGAGGGCTTCCAGGGCCACCGTATCCGCCAGGCGCCGCACCCACTCCCTCCCGTGCTCCTGTGTGGCGAAACTGGCGGTGTAGACGGTGGTCAACCACTCCTCGGGTCTTGGGATGGCAGCTCGGACGGCGCAGTCGAGCAAGGGCACCTCGCCCCCTTCCATCCTGTGCTCGCACGAGAGCACCGCGGCGCCCATGCGCTCGATCTCTGGCGTGGCCTGGAACCAGTCGAGCTCTACCTCCGCCTCGGCCGCGAGAAGGGGCCAGCGGGAGATGGCTTGCAGGGCCATGCTCTCGATCATGGCGCGGTCTTTGTTGGGGGCTGGGCGCTTCATCGGCTGATCCGAATGATGAACATCGGCAACGGGGCGAGATAGAGCACCTTCTTGTTTCGCGCCCAATAACCGCCAACCCAGAAATCCCACCAGCAGAAACGCAGCTCGATCTTCACGCCTCCCTCCTCTCCGGCTTCGCCGGGATGGTCAGTTGGAACTTGAAGGGATACATGGGTATATGTCGATCGCCTCGACGGCTACCTCAGGAAGCGGAAGGTCGTAGTAGTCCCGCTTATCTGGTATCGACCACAACTGCACCTCAACCTTGTGCGTCTCGTTTTGGAAGAGGGGCAGCCGATCGGCGATTGCCAGGTGAACAGGACACCTCTTGCAGTCTGTTTGCACACCCGCATCTATGTGCTCCTGCCTCACGTTCACCCAGAAGGGCTTGCCGGGGATAAAGGTGGTTTGGCGCTTGCTCATAGGGCCTCCGGGATCTGGAGGGTGACCGCAAGCGGTTTCACCGCACTCCTGCCTTCTGTGTCGTAAGCTCGCCTGAAGGATCTCATAGGCTCCGGAAGCGAAGCGTACAATCGCGGCCTGTTTCTTAGCCAGAAGGATTCCGTCCCGACACAGAACTCTCTACCCTCGGCCCTGCTGATTGCAAGCGCGAGAGGGCAGTTGTAGATGTGTCCGCCGCCGTACAATATGTCGTGTTGCGTGACCACTACCTCGACCTCTCTCATATCAACAACCCCCAAGCCAGCCTGGCTAGTTGCAGGTTTTCGTTGGACCCCGGGTACTCTTCGAACTCCAGCTTGCCAGCCACGAGCATGACCTCCATGACCCGCGGTTGCCACTTCAGCTTGCCGCCTTCCAACTCCCTCCACCCCCAGATCTGGAGCTTCCGGGAGGGCTGTGAAAGCCAGGTGATCGCGTTCGCTCTCGCCTCGGTGTTGATCTTCTTCTTTCGAGCCGGGAGGTTCCCTCCGGTCGTGGCCTGAATCGCCACCGTCATACGGTCGGTGAGCACGAGGATATCGGCTAGGTTGAACAGGTCGCGGCGAACCATGGCGGTTGTCTTGGCTTCTTCGCGGGCGAGCCACCCGTTGTTCCAGGCCATACCCAAGGTGACGACCGGCGGGGGTTCCTTTCCCTGCAATGCCGCCGTCTGCCTCATGTTCGCCATGTCATTGCAGTAGCGTTGGAACTCTCCCTTTATGCGGTCCATCTCCTCCTGCCTCGCCTCCTTCTTCTCGAACGTCACGTTCGTCTCCACGATCTGGTAGAGGAGCCCCAGCTTGCGGGCCAGCTCGGTTGTGCGGGAGGTGGGGGAGGTCATGACAGATCCTCGCAACCTGGGAGGGGTAGGGTTTCGAGAATCTTCTTCGCCTCAAGTCGAGCCTTTGCCCAGATGTGTTCAACCTCCTTCGCACACCCTCTCTGCGCGTCGACGAGAGCCAGGTCAAGCTCCTTCAGGACCTCGCGTTTCCCGTGCGTCCGGCCGAGCGCATACGCCTGACAGATCTCCTTGACGGCCATCAGTCCACCCCTTCTGTATCCGGAGCAAGCCGGGTCACCTTGAGGATGAATTTCCCCTTCTCTTCTACTCGCTTGAACGGTTCCTTCACTTCGGCTGGGATGTCGTACTTCGTATCGCGTTGCCACTTTCCCTTGGCCTGGAATCGGCCGCCAGCGAAGACGGCAAGCTCGACGCCGCGCAATAACGCCTTGATCCTCTTGTCTGCATGCGCGTACTCGGTTGCCGCCTCGTCCGTGCGCTCCAGAATCCGCGCCAGCTCAGAGACTTCGGCGTCCACCTCTTCACTCAGGATCACGGCACCAGCGCCGTAGTCCACGGAAGGGAAGCACTGGCGGCCGAAGTGCCTGCAACGAGCGCAGAGCGTTTGGTCCTTAGTGAAGTCGGGAGGCTCCTTGCTCTCGATTCCGTCGATCGCCACACGCACTCGCTGCAAGGCTTCCTCGGTCTCCTTCAGGTGATCTTCCAGTTTCACCCAGAGGAACCGGGGACCTCCTGGCTGCACCAGGATAAGCAGGCCCACGGGGGTCCCCAGGGCCAGCAGGTAGGAAAGGAATTGCAGGACGTACTTCTTGCCGTACGAGCTGCGCTGTAGATCTTCCAGGGACTCGGCTCTGGCGACGACTTGGCCGGACTTGATTTCGTAGGGGATTCGGTAGTGCTTCTGATTCTCGCGCAGCCAGGCGTTGAAATCTACTTCGAGGTTGACTGGATATGTCGGGGTGATTGTGGCCTCCAGCTTTCCATCGATCCTGCCGCGCAACAGAAGAACCCCATCGCGATCTCGCACTTCGACAACCTGCTGCTCCTCGCTCCGCCGGAATTGCGCTTGCAGAACCCCGTCGAAGATGTTCGGAAGAACCCCCAGCCGATTCGAGATCACCCGCTCGATCTCGTCCCCCATGAGCATGCGCTCTCGCGCGTCGTCCGGAAGATCCTCCGGCGGTCCACCGCCAGCCATGTCGTAGAACATGCTACGCGCGCAGCCGTGGATTCCAGAGGCGTAAACGTAGTTGCGGGGAAGCCCGGAGTAGGACGGCTTGAGCTGCCGCGTCTGTTGGCTCCAGGCTGTGGTGAGTGCGGTTTCCAGGTCAAGCAGCAGGTTCACTCGGAATCCTCCTTGAGGTTCGCCAGCTCCTTGAGTGCCTTCTCGAATTGGAAAGCCTTGTTCATCTTGTCCACGGTGCGGTAGCCGTACTCCTTGTCATCGGAGCCCTTGTACTTCGTGATTTTGTAGAGCAGCCCCTGCGCCGCAGTCGTGTCCCCTTTACAGCGTTCGAGCACGGCGTCCCGGAGCTTCTTGCGTAGCGCCTCCAGGTCGTCGGGCGAGACATCCTCGCTTCGCTCCTTGGAGGAGCCAAAGCCGGAGCCCTTCGTGCAGTTCTCCCCTTTCTTTGCGGTCCCCTTCCAACAGGCATCGAGGTAGGAAACGGGAACGCTCTGGAGCCCGAACAGGGAGCGGATAGCCTTCGCCTGAAGCCCCGTCGAGCAAGAGTTTTTCAGGTCAGGTTCGTAGGCCAGGCCGTCTTTCTTCACAAACTCACCCTGCTCATTCACTCGCCGGCCGGTGAAGCCCTCCAGGCCATTGCGGATGCTCTCGACCTCGATAGGGTCCCCGCCCATGAGGCGCGAGCTGACCCGCGCTCGCAGGCGATAGGACACCACGCCTTTGTCGTCTTCCTCCCGCACCGGCTCCAGGCTCTTCCAACCCTCGGCCTTCTCGATGACGATTCCCAGCAGGGGCCGCACCTTCAGGCACCCCGCGCTCTTCAGGAGCCCCAGGGCTTCCCCGCCCGGTGGCTTCATAAGAACCCAATCTGCCGGTTCCGTGCTCCGAACCGCGGCAGCCCTCACGGATTCCACTCCCTCGGAAAACCGCACCACTGCCGCCATCTGATCGCGCATCGCCAGGTCAAGCAGGGAAGGAGCCTCCCGGCTCACGAGGGCCGTGGAGCCCCCTTTCTGGGCGCGTACGAGGGCATTCCCCGCGCTCTCGATTTCGTCCATGGGTATGACTTCGCCGTCTTCGATTTCTTGTTCTTGCATGTGTTCTCCTAGGCGCAAGCGCCCGGTTACATCATGAATCGGTAGTGAAGCCCTTTCGCCAAAACCTTCTCGTACCAGTCGCCGGGGTATTGCTCTCCACGCCGCCCCTTGATTTCGTTGCACAACCTTTCCCACTGCTCTTTCGTGGTCGCAGTCGTCAGGGATTGCAGCTCTCCATCGGTCAGGTTTTCGACAGCCATGTCCCTCCCTTCGGCCCCGTCCATTCGGAGCGTCTCGCGAAAGCCCGGCAAGCCGAGCAATCGTGAAACTCCCAGGTCAAGCAGTGTCACCCCTGCATGACCTCCCGCGCCCTCTCCAAAGGCCACGGTTCAAGCTCCACAGTCGGCCCGTTCAGAGCGAAGTACCAGGCGCCGTAAGGCTCCCCCGCCTTGTTCCCTAGATAGCAACTTCGTTGAGTAACCGTTCCGCGCCCTTTATTCGTCGTCCCTGCGGGCTCGCCATTGTCTTTCTCCCAGGTCAAGCAGGCTCTACGCCCGGTAGGTTAATAAAGAACGTTCGCGCGGTGGATTCACTCACGATCGGCTGCTGTCGCTTGGGCTTACCCACTGTGCGGCGCAAATCGAGATAGTGGAATCCGGCTCGATCTTGCTTGTACTCCGCCGTGGCTGGGTTTCCGTCGGCGTCCAGGTAGCGGATTTTCTGGCCGTGAGAGATGAACGCCTCTTCTAGGTCGGATGGCTCGCGCAGTCCGACAAGCGACAGACACCGGTCCATGGAATCACACGTCTCTTTGTACTCGGCTCTGTAGGGTCCCTTTGGATAATCGTCGCTGTCGAACGTCGTTTCATCGTCGGGGTCCTCCGGCTGCTTACCGTCCGCGTCCAGGCGATGCTTTAGCGTCTCGCCGCAAGCAGCACACAGGAACGCCGCCTGGTAGACGTAACACGCTTCGCCTGGTTGAATCGGGTAAGTCTTCATCGCCCCACCTCCGGAAACCTGCATTCCTTTTCGCCGCCGAGAACTTCGCCGTATGCTTCCGCAAAGGCGAGCTGCGCGGGTGAGTAGTCCTCGAAAAACTCTTTGTCGGTGTCGCCCGGGCGCAAACTGGCGAACGCGAGGACGCATTCCGCCGCTTCATCGCCGTCCACGCTAAACCAGCCGCTACACTGCCACTTGTGAGGCTCTGCAAGGCCATCGAATACCAGGGTGCTACCGCCCCCCTCCTTTTGCTCGAACAGGCGCCACAGGACGATAGGGGCTCCCCTGCGGTCGGCCTCGTTGGCGTCCCAGATCTGAACGCGAAACCACGGCATCCCAATGCCTTTGCGGTAGGGTCGTAGGTGAAGAGTGCGGACAAGCTCTGGTGCGTAGCTCATTGTGGGTTTCTCCGGTTGGCTTTCTTTCGTTGGTATTCCGCAATTCGTTCCGCGTCGAACATCACGTCCAGGAGAATCAAATTTCCCTCAGAATCTACGGCAAGGTTACGTGGCGCGAATTCCAGGGCGATACCAGAGCCGTAGTTACTAGCAGCGTCAAGCATCGATCGTAAGGCACCGGTCACGGAAGCGGGGACCTCTGCCGCGACTATCAAGTCGTCTAGGATCTTCTCTGACTTGTCGATGGCCAGGCGCGGTTCATGGGGTGGCTTGCAGGCCATAGACGTCCACGCCTTTTCTAGGCCCCTGTAGATCCGCCACGCTTCCTTGTGCTTTGCCGTCAGGCGTTCGTAGTACGGCATGCGGTAGGCTTGCGAACCGTCCGGACGGTCGCATTCGAGCCGCTCGATCTTGGGAACGTGGGGTAGGGATTGATCCGCGAACAGGGCCAAAGCTTCCTTGAGAGGGTCGGAGGAAATCAGCGTAACGGAACCCTCCAAATCCTTCCATGCTGTAGTGAAGAACCCTCTGCCAAGGAACGCCATGGGCGCCGTCGTCCCGTCCACCGTGATTTCCCTAATATCGCCCTTTCTCATGGCACCGACCTATAGTCCCGAACCGTACCAGTCAACCTCGCTTGGAGAGAAGATCTGGTGACAGCCACCGCTAGCCGGGCCGTACCAGAAGGTATAGCCCTCCGTGGAATAGCCATTCTTGAAGGCGACCAGGTTGTCCTTTCGCTCTTGACCTACGATCGATTTACCATATGGATTACCATCCTCCGGCATCCCGCGACAGATTAGAACATCTCCGATGTTGGGCTTTTTTCGCATAACGTCTCCTTGCCTTGCGAGTTAGTCGTGAGCCTGTAAGCGGCTCGCGGGCGTTCTGGGTAAGGCGTTCCCAGAACGAACCGTGAAACGCCTAGTACTCTTCCCCTTGCGGCCATTCATCTGTCATGAGATCGGCCACGCTTGGGAACATGGACAACTCAAATACCCTTGAGCGGCTCCGCCGTCCGTCGTCGGAACTCTTTACGATCTCGACATAGCTGTCCGCCATCATCCGGCATCCTTCCGAGCTGTCGCCGTCGTTTGTGATTTCGAGGAGCGCGTCTCGAAGGGTGTCCGCTTCTCGCTCGAATGCCCCGGCCGCACGGTGTCGCACAAACTTCTGACTGACAGGCTTCTCCCACTGCTCGCCAATGGGCCACCAAAAAGCCCCGCGAAGCGTTCCGAGCACGGTGATCGTTGTTTGCATAGCATTCTCCTTTGCGGTTAGGCACTTCTACCAGGCGCCGAACGGTGCGCTATTCGGCGCTAGGTGCAAGCGTCTACTTGCCTGAACGCGGCTTCATGGGTCGCCGTTTGTGCGGACGTTCGGGGAGAATCTGAACCCTTCCGAGGAGTCCGTACGCCTGCCAACGGCGAAAGCTTCCGGGTGACTTCGGTGTCCACGTGGCGTTATCGTTTCGTTGCGGCATGGCGTTCTCCTTAGAAAGTGACAAGCGGTTTGAGGGACTGCAAGAGCTTTGGTCCGATGCCAGGAACCTTGTCCAGGTCCGCAAGGCTCTTGTAGGGCCGTCCTGCGATGATCTTCTGTGCCAGCTTGGGACCGACGTGGGGCAAGGTCTGCAAGGTCACGGCGCTGGCGGTGTTCACGTTGACGGGCGCCTTCGGCAAGGTTGGCGACGAAAGGAATTGAGTTTCGCCCTTGACAATCACGTACGGCGATCCGGCGTTAGACCACTGAACGACGTAGACTCTGCGCCAGATTTTTTCACCGTGAAAGCGAATCATGTGAGAGCTTGTGAGCTTGGAACCATACCCGCTTGAGGTTTGGCTTAGACCTTGAAGGTGCCACCAAAGCGGCGCATCCTTGGACTCGTACTCGTTCTCGACGTACTTGATCGGCATCGGAGCTCTCCTTAGAAGCGGCAGGGGATTTTGGAGCCGCTTGCGTGTCCTCGGTTGTAGGCTTTAAACTCTTCATGGGTGTAGGTTTCGAGCGGCAGATACCCTCCGAAGCGTCCATCGTGATAGCCCTTGTCTTCGGCTTCATCCTTGGCGATTTGCGCTTTCGTTCTCTTTGGTGGGGCCATGGCGCTAGATCCTTACCCATTGGCCGGCGATCTTTGCGACCTTTTCAATCCCGCCGTCGATGTGGAATTTGTAGAACACACAGAGCCGCGCTTCTGCTCCGCGCTCCAACTCTAAGGATGAATTGCCGGTGAATGACACCGCCGCCCCTTCCGCTGTTCTCCCTATCGCTACCATGGCACCCTCCTTTGTGAGGCGTTGCGGAACGGGACTCGGGGAATCCCGAACCGAAGCGGCTCTTAGCTTTCGTAACCCCAAACCTCGCCAACGAACAGCTTCTTTGATTCCGCCTTAGAGGTGAAGTAGTAAGTGCGGGTAATGAGGATTCCATTAACGATCGTCGAGAACTGGTGTGCTCCGGAGTGCGGTAGTTTCTGGTAGGTCATCGCTGCCCCCTTTCGTTGAACGCACTCTCCCCCGCCCGCTTTCAGACCACAAGCTACGGGGTGCGCACAAAATGAGCAGTTTTGTCGGGAAGTCAAGCGGGAGTAGGGGAAATCTCGTGCTGTTTTTCTTGGCCATGGCGGTTCGGAAGCTTGCGGTGTTACCGATCGTAACGGAGAAGCCCTATTCAACCTACGGCTTAAGTGGGACATTTTGTCGCAGTCCAGGTGCGACATTTCGTCGCATTGACTCGAAGGCTCCCCGAAGAGCAGAATCTCCGGCATGGTCGGAGCGTGTAAGCCCCTTTGGGCACGGAGAGCAGAGCCGCGTAGCAAACCTCTCCGTCACTACTCCGGCCGTACATCGACGCCTCCCACCTACAGAGCCGCAAGGGCCACCACGGGAAACCCCCTACAGGCCGCCCACGCCGCCTTACAGGCCGGATGCGTCGCAGTGCAGCCTCACCCTTAGGGCCGACCCTCCCGGCCCGTGCGGGGGCCGGTTCTGGCAGGAAGCGAGCCGAAGCATGGCCTACCCTCCCAGCGACAAGGCAAAGCGGATCCCCCCTTCGGCAGTCTCGCGAGCCCGCTTAGCTGTCGGGAGTCGCCCCACCCCTGCGAGACAAGGCGCCAGAGGAGACCCCGCACTGGTCCTCTGTGAGATCCTAAACGCCTTGCTTAATCTCGGTGCGTCCCCCAAGCCCGTAAGGGAAGGGGGATAGTAGGGGGTTAGGATTGAGGTCGCAAAAAGCTGCTTAAACGTAACGCTTTGCGCTTGGATCGAGCGCGGAAAGGGTGGAGGGAATGGACGCACCGACAAGCATAGACCCGGATGGCCGGAAGTGAAGGCCACAAAGAGAGGACACCTGCCCATGTTCCCGCAGAGCCTACCGTCACCCGACGACGGACGGATCTTCTTGGTAGAGAGCTGGTCACCCAGGAAGCGCACGAAGGCGGTATCCGTGCTTCTCAAGAAGAAGACACCGGCGCCCAAAGGGGAAGGAAATGCCTAAAGCGAAGCGCGGCAAGCTGCTACAGAATCTCACCTGGGAGAATCTCCGCCAAGCATCCCGCGCGATAGGACGGCCGGACGGGCCACCTAACCGAGTAAGCGTCACCACGGCGAAACGCTCCAGGCGACACGCGAACGCGACCGAGCCCATGGCGCAGAGACGGAAACCCAGGGCGCCCAGGCTACCCAAACCGGAAACGCTCGCGCAGCTACTCAAGAGACAGGCGCGGGAGAGGAAAGAGCGATGAAAGAGCGCAACCCTGACGGAGTAGCAGTCCCCGAACGTCAAGTTCAGTGTCGGCACTGTGGGGCTTGGAGAAACGCGACAGAGAGTCGGTGCCTGGTAGTGGGATGCAGGGGAAGCTTACGGTTAGACGATGTGTGGACTCCCGGCGAACTTAGGATCATCCTGCCGGCGATTAGGTCTATCGAAAGCGAGGTGGGGGAGTGAAGATCGAGCCTATCTGCGGCGCTGGCGGAGTCCCCTACCTGGCAATCCGTGGAGGTCGTAAGCTCACCTACGACGAGCTTCGAGATGTGGCACGGATCTACAACAAAGACGAGGAAGTGAACCCCAGGAAGGAAGCTGCACCACGATTGAATGGGGAGACTCTCGAAAGGCTGGTCCGTTCTCTCGGGGAGCTGTTCAGTAGAAGCTCAGAGGAGGTACAGAATGCGCTCGAAGCTCTGGGCGGAAAAGGAGGTGAAGAGTGAAGATCGAGACGGCGGAACATCAGGAACACCCGGGCGCTAAGTGCTACAGAGGCAGAGCCGAAACGCTGGAGCTGATCGAACAGGCGAGACTTGCCGTTCTTCGGTGTGACTCGGGGACGCTGTACAAGGGGGCGATAGAGATCGAGTTCTATCATCCGGCCGTTGAGTTCCCTCAATGGGATGATCCGAGGTATGGGACAGGCAAGACGCTTGGTTCTGATTCCCCGGCCGGATCTGCGATCGAGCCTCCCGCCGAGCTTGCGGCCGCCAGTGCGAGAAGCTCCCCGCCCCTGAAGGTAGCACGAGATGAGAATCGAGTATCAACAGAGAATGGACTCTCATCTTGGTTGTATCCCCCATGGAATCAACAAGATCCCCCAAGCGTCCTGTACAGGGTACACCTGCTCACGTCTGATAACAGCCTTTATGTAAACCAAGTCAGGCAGCGCTAAGTACATGCAGACTCATACACTTACGCCGACTCACGCACCTACACGGAGAGGTGGGATAATGCGTCGAGCTTGCGCAGACACGCGAATAAAGAGAGGATGCGAGGTGGTTCGGCCGGCGATCGAGGGGGGGGCGTGGCCCATCGCGCCGACGCCCGTGTCCCATTTAGTCTTTCAGAACTTCCTTCCAAATTTTCTATAGGATCTCTCTCATGCCCAAAGCCCTTGACCTCTTCTGCTCAGCAGGCGGCGTCTCTGTTGGCCTTCAGCGAGCAGGCTTCGACGTGACCGGGATCGACATCCTCCCTCAACCCCACTACCGCGGCGGGACGTTCAAGCAAGGCGATGCGATGGAGGTTTTGCAGGACCGATCCTTCCTTCGATCGTTCGACTTCATCCACGCCTCACCGCCCTGTCAGGGGTACAGTCCTCTCCGTCACTTGCACCCAAAGAGCGACCACGTGGTGGGGGCTCCGCTGCGCGATCCGTGGCTCCTGTGCGGGAGCTTCTTCGGGCTCGGCTGCGTGGGCGAGGACGGCGTGTACAGGCCGCTGCGGCGCCATCGGTTGTTCGAGGTCTCATGGGGCGAGGGCGAGAGTCTCTGCCGCTGTGACGGGCGCCAGTGCGTCGGCGTCTACGGAGGCGGAGCTACGCGACCAGGCGTCAACTCGAAGTCTGGCTGGTCGGCCACGGCACCGCAGGCCAGAGAGGCTCTCGGCATCGACTGGATGAACAGGACCGAACTCGCGCAAGCGATCCCGCCGGCATACGCGGAGTGGCTGGGTCAAGAGGCCCTTGCCAAACAACAAGCTAAGCCGTAAGCTCCTTTCTCCACCAACCAAGGAGAGAGACCATGGGCGACAAAAGCAGAGGGCTCCTGAGGAACGAGAAGGGAAACCCAGGGAAGTTTGTCGTGAGGCGCTACGACGGCCGGGATGGTCCTGGAGAGAAGCACGATGGGTGTCAGTACTTCGTTCTCGATCTCACGCACGACGTTCACGCAAGGGTCGCCGCCAGGGCTTACGCGGTCTCCTGCGAAGGCGATGGTTACCACCTCCTCGCGCAAGAATTAATAGCCTTGGTGGACGGCCTTCTTGAAGAGGATCTCCGGAAGTGACCGCCAGCGAGAAGGCCCAAGAAACCATCCTCCAGGAGCTACAGAAAGGCCCCGCCAGCGGCACGGATCTCATGGCGAGAACCCTGTTCGGCGCGAGCACGATCTACCCCACCCTGCGGCTCATGAAGGACCGCGGGACGCTGGTGGTGAAGGAGTACCGAACGGGAAATCGAGTGGCAGCCGGCGGTGGACGCGGAAGACTTCGAATCTACTACGAGATCGCACAGGACTCCAGAACCTGCCGTCACCTCCGCCTGACAACCACCGCCGATGTGCCTGAGGGCTCCGGGACTGAATTCGACGGGATCATCCCCTTGGTGGTAACGGTGCTCTGCCAGGACTGCGGACTGCTTCGACACGAGAGCATGGACTTCCGGGGCTTCCGGTCTTAAAGAGGAGAGAGTTATGTACAACAAGCAAGAGCGTAGAGTCCCCGTCCTGTACCTGGACATCGACGGAACCGTACGGCACGGCAAGGACCAGCTGGGACGCTTCGTAAACGGCCCCGAGGACGTAGTGGTGTTCCCGGAGGCGGTGCGGCAGATGAAGCGCTGGAGAGAGGCAGGAGGCAGGATCATCGGGGTGTCCAACCAGGGAGGAATTGCCCTCGGTCTCGTGGACCCGGTGGAGGTCGAGAAGGCGATGCAGCGCACCCACATCCTGTGCGACCACATGTTCGACAAGATGGGCTGGTGCATGCATCATCCGGATGCGGAAGATCCAGAGATGGCACGGTGCTGGTGCCGGAAGCCGGCCCCTGGGATCGCGATCGAGTGCGCGCTGAGTTTGGCTCGGGCCGTGGGCTTCTCGGAGATCTACCCTCCCCACCTGGCGCTGTTTGTGGGTGATCGGCCGGAGGACGAGCAGTGCGCAAAAGCGCTGAACGTGGACTTCCTGCCGGCCGAAGAGTGGCGAGCGCAGGCACCGTCCGAGCTGGCGCTACCTGTCGCGCAAATCACCACTGGTCCGCTTATCGTTCTGCCGAACTGAGTATCGCCATGCCTACCTACTTCGACCAAACCATCCTGGAAGAGATCGCCGCCCTTCCGGTCCACCACAAAGTCGAGACGTTCGACTACGGCAACCGCAAGATCCTACAGACCACCCTTGGTGAGCCGGGTAGCGCGGAAAGGCTGAGCTTCGGTTTGGCGATTCCGAGCGACGCCGACGAAGGAGAAGCGTGGAAGATAGCCAACGCCATGCGAGACTCTCTGCGCTGGTGGTGGCTGTTGCGGGCGATGGGAATGTGGAAGAAGGACGATGTTCCGGAGCGGCTGATAATGCCTGGCACCGGCGATCCGGTTCCGGAGTAGCCATGCAGATCGCTATCACCGGAGGTCGAGACCAACACCTCTCCTTACCGCAGGCTCGCGAGTTTGTCCGCCTACTGCGCGGCAACAAGCACATAAACGGCGGGGCTCGCGGAGTGGATCGGGATGCCAGGACGCTGATCTTCCGGATGTACCTCGCAGAAACCAGGCGTGGCCGTGAGGTGACCCCAAGGCCGGCCGTATTCGACGCCGACTGGAAGACGCACGGCAAGGCCGCCGGCCACATCCGAAACCGCCTCATGCTCGACTGCTCGCAGGCCGTGATCGTTTGTGCTGGCGGTCGCGGTACAATGAACTGCTTCGCGCAAGCCGTAAAACTTCGAGTCCCGATCATCGACTTTCGCGGGCTCGGCAACCAGTAAGGGAGACACTATGAAGAAGCTCGCCACCATCGCCGCGCTCGCCGTCGCCTTCGTCCTCACCGGCTGCGCCTCCATGAACGTCCGGGATCGCGACCTCGCCTGCGCGGTCAACAGCATCGTCGTGGACCGCTGCAACAAGGGCGAGGAGAAGTCGGTGGACGTGTGCAACATCGCCCGCCTGTTGGCCGCTAAATGCGCCCCGGACGAGAGCAAAGCAAAGCTCTTCTCGCGCTTGCAGCAAGCCATGGGTCAGGAATAGGATCGTCCCGGGAGATCGTTCAAACAGGACCGCCAGCAGCCCCGATTTGCGGGATGTCCTGGCGATGCCCGATAAGCCGTGGTTGAGACCTGGCGAGATTTGGGCTCTCCCTCTTCCAAATTCCCCACGCAGCGTTTAAGCTTTGTAGCCATGTTCCGCTACCCCAAGCTCTCAGCCCAAGAGCGCCTGCGCCTTCACCTCGCGGCGACGCTTGATCCACCAATGAGCCCGCAGGAGGCGAAACAGCGCGGCCTCCCGCCGCCAGAGGGGACGAGCTACGAGTATGGCGAGGAAGATCTCATTCACACACCGCGCGTCACGACAGGCCCAATGCTCAATGCTAAAGGTGAGCCCGCGGCCTTGGATGAAAAGAAGCTGGCGGTACAGCGGGAGACCATCCGCAATCTCCAGTTTCCAAACCCCGACGAGATGGTTGGCCCACCATGGGACGAAGAGGTTGGGGTCAGAGATAGGGTCAGGCAGCTACAGAAAAACATGGTCGAGTCAAATCACGTTCGTTGCGGCAACGTCGTAGAGCGCGGGATCGAGCACACCAAGATGCTCATCTGCAACATCTACCTTGGATTCGGTGGAGATTGGGACCCACCAAAGCCTTGACAGACCACAAGCTAGACACTATGCTCCTCTCCGTAGGCAGCACCTAATCGCGAGAAAGGAGCGAGCATGCAAGCACCCTACATGACCCTTGGCGAGGCCCTGTTTGAGAAAGGCTTCACCCGCACCGGATTCTTCCCCGAGGACGCCTTCGAGAAGGACCCGGCGCATCCGAAGATCACCTTCAGCGCATTCAACCCGGCAATCGCCTACGTGGACCCCCACGACGCCGTGGGCTTACAGGTCATGGAGGCGCGCTACGGCCCGGGAGTTTCTAAGGCCAAAGGTAGCCCCCCTGGCGCCTGGCACGGCCGGGAAACCACGTGGCAGATCGAGGACGGTGGCCTGCTCGCGAAGTACCTCGGCCTGGTCACCTCCTTCGACCTCGACCATGCCTGGAACAAAGAGGACCTGAAGTACGTCTGTAACGCTCAGGGCCTCTTCGCCTACGAGTGGCTGATCCGCACCTACGACGGCCTGGTGGCGTCCGAGGTGAAACCGAAGGCTGGCGGCGGTGCGTCGAGCGCCAAGACTCCGCTGGATCAGCGGGCGGAGGAAGTGCGGGAGATGCTGCGAAAAATCGCCAGCGGCCTGGTGTCTCGCAGCGAGTGGAATACCCTGGTGTACCTCGTTGGGAATGCGGGCTGGCCCCTCGTGAAGCCCTTCGTCGTCGCCCTGATCGCCGCGCATCGCAAGATCATGGAGGGCTAACCCATGCCCCGAGGAGAGAGGGTCATCACCTGGGACCGCGTTCGGAGAATCCTGAACGTGAAGAAGGGCCGCACCACCCTGGAAGTTGCGCAGAAGATTGCCGACAACACCGGACAGGAGATCTCGATCGCGGGGTGCTACAACACCCTGCGGTACTTCGAGAAGCTCGGCCGCGTGTCCCGTCGTCGTGTTGGCAAAAACAGTGTCTGGGCTCTTTGGGGCCTGGTCTTGGACAACCAGTAACGCAGCGCCTACCGAGGAGAGAGAAAGTTATGGCGAGCAAGAAGAGAGCGAACGTAGAAGGCGTCCTGACTGGCGAGAACGATCCCGTCCCGCAGCCGAAGACGCGCTCCGCGAACAAGGTCACGATCGAGCTGAGCCCCGCGGTGGTGTCGATCCTGAAGCAGGGCTCTGTCGAGCTGAGCGTGAAGATGACGGACCTCCTGCGCCGGTTGGCGGAGAGCCCACTGATCGAGAAGGCGGCGGACTCGCTCCTGGAGGGAATCGCGGCTCAGGCGCTTCAGAAGCTCCAGAAGTGGATTCCCGCGGCGCCGCCCGGAACGTCCCCGAGCCCGCCCATGGAGCGTAACGTCGAAGAGGCGGCGTCGTAGACATGGCCTGGTGGGGAGCGAAAGAGGACGAGCTGCGCGAGGAGATGCGTGGCCGAATCGAGCCAATCGTGGAGCAGGCGTACGAGAAGGCCGAGGGTGAGGGATTCCAGAGAGGCTATGGCGCCGTCTACGACGACGAAACTCGCAAGCTCGCCCGAGACCTCCTGATCGTCTACGCGCAGGGAGGATTCGAGCCCCGCAAGGAGGACGTACAGAACATCGTCCGCGCCGCCCGCTGGCTCATGGAAGAATGGCGCAACCCCACGCCAGATCCGCCGCCCTCGCCTGCTGGCGAGTAGCAGCACCCCCGCCCGGGCTCACCACCCGGGCGTTTTTCTGCTACCCTCTTGCGCATGATAGGAGTCGGTATAGGGGTAGGGTTCCAGTGCGGCACAGGCGCTCATGTCGCTGCAACGTCCAACCTGCTCACGTTCACCGAGCAGTTCGACAACGCTATATGGGAGAAGGATTCAGTAATAGTCGTGGCCAACGCTGCGACTGATCCACTCGGCGGCTTAACGGCGGACAGTCTTTCCTTTCTGCTCTCCGGGGCGGTCTCTCAGTTGTCGTCGGCAGGAGGGGTATCCGGTGATAGCCGAGATGATGCGGCGGTTACCACCGCGTGGACGCGCTTTTCATCCACAGCGTCCATAGATGGCAATCCTTACGTGGGCTCCGTATATCTAAAGACGCTAGCAGGAACAGCAACGGTCACGCTGGCTCTTGGCATAGACGGTGAGGCGGTACGATTTACCCTGACAGACTTCGGCGGCCTTGGTCCCTTCGAAATCGTCGCGTGGGGTGCCCAGCTCGAAACCGGGACCGTTCCGACGACCTACGTTCCGCGCACAACTTGACCCCTGGAGAGGACATGCGTTACCCTCGGTAACACAACGGAGGGTAGACCATGGCCGCAGCGACCGTAGATACCGTCAGCTCCAAGATCAAGAATGGCTGGCAGATGACCCTCTCGGCACTCCAGCGGATGTTCTACGATCAGGTCCCTGTAGGTTGTCGCATCCCGGTCACGGACGGCACCGCCACCGTGGCGACCACGAATATCGATGACGTGGGGGACATCCTCCGGATCAGTCCGAAGCTCCCTCCCGGCACCCACATCTGGGACTTCCGCGGTACTCCCTCGTTGCTCGACTCGCACGGCACCCCCTTCCTGGTCTACGACGTGGTTTTTGTGACCGAGGCGGATGTGGTAGTCGTGACGCTCGTTTCGGGTTCGACCGCCGCGAGCGGTACGATTTCCGTGGACCGCATCCGGAACGCCGCTGTAGGTAAGTACTGCGGTGAGGGGTATCTGGCACTGAAGATCACCACCGCGGCGCGCACCGCCGCCGCCGGCACCTACAAGATCGCCTACGACTTCTCCATCGGCACTGTCCGGCCGGGTCAGATCAAAGCCCAGATGAGCGACGCAGAGGCGTAAGATGGCCTATCGCGCGCTAGAGAAGCTTGGGGCCAACTCCATAACCGTAGTTGCGGCTGATACGAACAACATCAATCACAACCGCGGCTTTATGGTGGATGCCGATGGCATTGCATCGATTCGCCTCAGCAGCGACGCGGCACTGGTCGCGTTGCCAGTCCTGAAGGGGCTCATCTATCCGTTCGATGTGATCCAGTTCGACAAGACGGGGAGCACCACCGTCACCACCCTGTACCTGCTGAAGAACCTCTCGGACGGCGCATGAGCGTCATTCACACCTCGCGCACGGAAGTCAGCCAGGGCGGAGTCCACTTCGTCCTGGAGACTGCTGTGGGCGGCGCGACGATCACCCCCGGCGGCCCTGGGTGCGATGTAGGAGCTGTGGAGCTGGCGGCCGATGCCACGGCTGAGCTGTGGGACACGCTCATTTCGACTTTTTCGGTCCTTGGCTTTTTCGGCTTGATCTCGACCGAGGATCTGGACGTAGAGACGGTGGACGCGGACGAGAAAGGTATCTCCAGGCATCGCGCTCTGGCTGGAGTGCCGTTCATCTTACCCGCGGGAATCACCGGGGAAAGCGCCGCCAACTTCGGCGGGTTTCCCGACCTGCCAATCGTCACAGTGCGAGTCAAAAACATCTCTGAAGATCCGGCGATCGTCCGGTTTGTAGCAACGGAGGTTTGAAAATGCCAAAGCCCAACGGATGGAAGGGCGTGGGTGACGTGACCAAACAAAGCGCGAGCCCGAGCGTCCCTAACAACAACACCAGCACGACTCCCTCCGGCGTTGGTTGGGAGGGTCTCTGCGACGCCGAGATGACGAAGCCTCACGCAACCCCGAGCGTCCCGGGTCAGAAGTAAGGAGCGGCCATGCCCGACATCAACGATGCGATCTTGCAGGCGCGGCAGCAGCTCGGCGGACCTCGCGGGATGCGCTCCAACCCGATGGCGATTCCGCCTCGCCTCCAGGCGTTCGCCGCGAGGCACGGCATGCAAGCGGCGCAGGACCGCTTCGCTAAGTGGCGGGCAGGCGGTCTCCCCGGCCAACAGGTCGGCGGCTTGACTGGCGGAAACACACCGGGAGACAACCCCTTCGGAGGCGCCAGTCGCGGCGGCACGACCGGCGTCGGCGGCGGCGTGGGTGGTGGTAACCCAATGAGCGGAGACGGCGGCATGCCGGCCGGCGGCGGCCTGGACTACGAGGGCGGCCCCGTCCCCGGCGGCCTTCCTCCGCCCAGCGGCGGGATTTACGCTGGCGGCCCAACTCCCGCTTACCTGACCAAGCCGGCAGCCATGCCGCTCCCGTTCAACCCCAACGGCGGCCCTCTGACCGGCAACATGGACCAGACGACGGGTGGTAACACCATGGGAAACAACCCCTTCGGCACTACGAGCCTGGGTGGCACCACGGGCGTTGGTGGCGGGGCTGGCGGCGGCGTGTCGGTTGGTGCGGATGGCGGAGCCCCGATCGGCCCCGGCTTCGGCTTGGGTGGTGGGGTGGGTGGCCCGATGATCCCACCCGGAGGCGGCAATACCACTCCGCCCTGGTCTCCGTTGCCAGGAGGTCTCGGGCCGCCTCAGATGGTCAAGCCGGGTGGTGGTCGCGTTGGCTCCCCGCTTCCTCGTGGGGGCATCCTGAAGCTCCCCAAGAAGGGCGGCAGCGCAACCAAGATGAAGGTGCAGTCCGGCCTCGGGGCGATGAACAACGGCGCCTTGCAGGGCTTTTAGTAGAGGGCTTCGCCGTGCCTGGAGAGAGGGAGGTCATCCCGGGTCACAACTGGCCCGGGCGGACCTTGGAGTACGTCACACGGCAACATGCGAGGGCGGCCTACCGCGCTGCCATGAGAAAGAAGGCCATGCGTCCCGGCTACTGGTCCCCGGAGAACGTTGCGGCGAAGATCGCGGACGGCATGACCCGGATCGAGATCGCGCGACAGGGAGAGATCGACTGCGGCAAGCGCGTCCACGCCTCGGCGCTAGTTCGGGACATCTACGCCTGGGAGGCGAGCCCGGAATGGGGACCGCTTTTCCGTACCGCTGCCGACACCACCGTAGACCCCGCCGACACCTCCTGGTGGAACAACTTCTTCCGCGCCATGGACGATACCGAAGGCAACCTGCGGGAGTCTTGCCGGATCGCTGGAGTAGCTCCGCGCCTGGTCTGGACGATGACCGATCCGAGGTTTACGAAGCGCTACAACAAAGACTTTGCCGAGCGGGTGGCCGAGTACACCACCGCGGCACAGGCGACGATCGCGGGCGCCATGATCGAGAACCTGAAGCGGCCAGGAGCGGACCCGAAGACGCAGCTCGCCTACCTGAAGGCGACGAGTCCGCATCACTTCCAGGAGCGCGTGAGCCACACCGTCAAGGGTACGATCCAGCACACCGTCTCGCCACAGGACCAAATCGCCGCAGCCAGCCGAGCCAAGCAGCTCCGACCGGCTCCGATCGAGGAGTGCGTGGTCGAGGCGGAGTATGTGGAGGTAGAGGGGTGAGGATGCCACTGGTTGGTGGTCCGTTTTACGGCAACATGGTCGATACGCCGGATGGCCTTGGGCTCCTTCACCTCATGGTCTACCCAACAAAAGACGCCGGCCCGTTGCCTCGCAGAGCAGCGCCCCGGCCGCGAGATGTTTGCGTAACGGAAGTCACCTACGAAATCGTCCGCATGATGCCGGAGCGGTACAGCTACTGGCGGTTTGTCTCGTGAAGATCCCCTACACCGAGCGCCTGACCGGCGAGACGCACCAGGTGCAGATCTCGGAGACGCGAGACGAAGCCTTCGCGCTCTGGGAGTCGATCTGCGCGCTCGCAGAGACGGACCCTCAGGCGTGGAAATTCGCCTTTCGGATGCACACCGCTTCCGACTGGTTCATCATGGCTCTTGCCCTCTCGGGCAGCTCGCGCGTGGACCCCTTCACTGGCCGCCTGGAGATCGACTGCGACTTCCAGTTTGCCTACTGCCGCGAGATGCAGTTCGACGGCGAGCGCGTCGTGGACTACAGCGCTCGGCAACACTTCAAGTCGTTCTGGCGCTCCTACGTTGGCGTGTTCGTGGAGACGGTTCGAAACCCCGAGATCACCATCGGGATCTTCGCTCACGACAAGGATGCGGCGAGTAAGTACGGGAGGCGCTGCAAGCAGGAGGCGGAAGAGAACACCCTCTTGAAGGCGGCCTGGTCGGATGTGTTTTGGGCCAACCCCATCCAGGAGAGTCCCACCTGGAGCGTGGACGGTGGGTGCCTGGTGAAGCGGAGCATCATCGGCCCGCTGCCCACCTGGTCCTGGCATGCGATCCGCGAGCTTCCCACGGGCGGTCGAATCTCGCTCTTCATCGTGGACGACGTGGAGACCGAGGAGACCGTTTCTACGCCCCTTGGCAGAGACTCTCTAAACCAGCGCTTCAACTCTATGGTGAGCCTCTCGGGCCGCAACGCGCGGTTCTGGGTGAATGGCACCTTCCACCATCCCTCGGGCCTCCTGGCATCCCTGCGGGACGGCAAGGCGTGGCGCCTGCGGTGCCATACGAGCGAGGACGTGTCCAAGCCAGCCCCCGACATCGCGGCCCTGTACGACGCCTGTGGTGGCTTGATGCCCACCCGGGACGGGACGCCTCCCCTGGCCCTGCCGCCCGCCGTGCGCGACATCAAGCTCTTGGGCGCCCCGACCTACCTGCACCCCTTAGAGGTCGCGCTCAAGCGCCTGGAGGTCATGCAGCCGGGAGGGAAGGGAATCGGCTGGTACCTCATGCAGAACATGGGGGACCCGTTGGCGTTGCAGCAGAAGCGTCTCGACAAGAGCCAGCTTCGCTACTACGACGGCCCTCCGCGCGAGCGCGCCCGTGGCGCAAACCTGGTCATGCTGATCGACGCCTCCAAAGGGATCAACGATCCCTCTGTGGCCCTGATCTTCGCCCTGCGCCCGGACGAAACCTACAGCCTCGTGGGTGGAGATCGGCGCAAGGTGAAGCCCGGCGATTTCGGGACGTGGGTGTTCAACCTCTGGGCAGCTTGGGAGCGCCTGGCGCTGGACTTCCTGGCAATCCGCGTGGAAATCTTCGGGCAAGCGGTGTGGGACACGCTGATCTCTACCTACTTCGCCAACGTGGACCACGAAGAGGTGAGAGTGGAGGCGATCGGCCGCCCGGCGAACAACCAGGAGGACAAGGGCAGGATGCGCGAGTGGCTTGCGATCGAGCCCCTTATGCGCGCCGGAGCGCTCTTCTTGCCCTCGGTGGGTATCATGGTGCAGGACGAAGACGGAGACGCCTACGATCTGGTGAAGTACATGGTGGACAAGGAGATCGGAGAGTTTCCCGGCCCCACCACGGACGACTGCCTGGCCGCGCTCGCGCAGCTCGGGGAGCCGCCCAACCCCGCCAAGGGAATCCTGAATCTGGACTTCCCGCCTGACGACCTCACCCTCCAGCTCCGCAAGGAAATGGATCGACAGCAGTACAGCCGGCCCTACGATGGTGGGCTCGGAGGGCTTTGGGCATGAGCACCGTCATCTACGACAAGGGCCGTGAATCGGTGGAGCCCGAGAGCGAGGAAGACGACCTCCACGCGATGCTGAGGGAGCACCGCCGGCAGGGCGTGATCCACACCAAGAGCATCTGGACGCGCGCCGAAGAGAACCAGAAGTTTGTCCACGAGCAGCAGTGGACGGACGGCGAGATCGCAGCGCACCAGGAGAACCCCGCGGTGCCCCAGCTAGTCATGAACGAGATCGGGGTGATTCTCGATACGTTCTCCGGCCGCCAGATGATGCAACGATTCGAGCGGAGCTACATCCCGCGCTCCCCCGACAGCCAGGCGCAAGCCGAGATCATGACGGCGATCGACAAAGCCTTCATGCAGTCGGTGGACGCAGAGCAGGTGGAGTCTCAGTTTTTCAAGGACGGACCTGGAATCCAGGGAGTCTCCTGCATCCGTTGGCGCTACGACACGCTGGAAGACCCGCGCGGCCTGCTGATCTGCGAGGACATCCCCATTCACCAAATCATGTGGGACCCAGAGGCTCGCAAGGTCAACCTTGCAGACCGCAACTGGCACCGCTACGGTGAGTGGCTTTCCAAGCGGGAGGTGAAGGAGCGATGGCCGGAAGCGTGGGAGAAGGTCGAGAACAAGGCCGGCTCGAACCAGTGGTCCGAGATGACTCCCGGGGTGAGCGTTCGGACCCCGTGGTCCAACATAGACCGCACTCCAGGAACGCAATACGACGGGCGGACGCTGGCCTGGTACGACCGCCGCTCTGCCATGCTCTTCGTGGAGTACGAGCAGTGGCGCGAGGTCACCTACCGCTACAGCGTGGCCGTCCCTTCGCAAGGAGCCACCTATGCACAGGCGATGTCGGCCCCTGAGCAGAATCTGCTCTCTACAATCGAGATGACCGCGGCCGAGATGCGAGAGGTCAAGGCGGTCCAAGCCGAGATGGGCGATCCGGTCCCGGACAACATGATCGTCAAGTTCCCGAAAATGCACTACCGCCACGCCTGGATCATCGGCGACGAGATCGTAGAGACCGGGGAGATTCCTGTCGGTCGATTCACCTTCCTTTTCCTCGCCGCCGACCGCTACCTCCAGCCCGGCAAGGTGGACTGGAAGGGGCTCGTGGACAAGCTGAAGGACGCGCAGCGGTGGGTGAACCTGCTGATCTCCTCGCTGGCGCGACAGCTCACGATCAACCCGAAAGGGCTTTTTCTCTACGAACGCGGGCTCTTCGCCAACCGGCGCGCGGCCATGGACCAGTTTGCGGCCCCCGGCGGGGCGATCGAGGTTCCGCGCGGAAAACTCCAGGGCAACGACCCCTACCGCTACGTACAGGCCGGCGCGAGCCCCTATAGCCAGATGGTCGAGGCCCTGCTGGGGCTCTACCGAGACGCCATTCCCCGCATCGCCGGCTTCAACCCCGGCGCGCTCGGGCAGCTCGGCAGCGACCTCCGGAGGATCTCTGGCACCGTCGTCTCCCAAGTGCAAGACGCCGCCATGACGGCGAACGCTTCCAAGTTCGATGCGTTCAGGGCCTACCGCCGCGAGCTTGGCCGGCTGATTATGGCTTTCTGTCGCGTGTTCTGGGGTGACCGTCTGGAGGATCTGGCGGAGATCGTGGGCAGTGAGCTTGCCTACGCGCCGGTAGATCCGATGGCTCCGCCGGACCCGATGACCGGGATGCCGATGCCGCCACAGCTTCGCCTCACCCCGCAGATGTTCGAGGACAGCTTCTGGAAGAGCATTGCGATCGAGGAAGTCACCCCGACCGGCGATCTGCTCGAACAGGTTTGGGAGGGGCTCGTCCAGCACGGCGCTCTTCAGGTACTCCTCGCTCCTCAGCCCGACACCGGCCAGCCGATCTTGTCCTCCGAGGACATCGTGGCGATGTTGCCTGGAATCCCGGTGGTGCAGCGCGAGAAGATCAAGGCTCGCATCCAGGCGCAGATTCAGCAGATGCAACAGCAGCAGGCAGCGCAAGCCCAGCAGGGCCAGCAGCCACCCCAACAGCAGGCCGCATAACCGAGGAGAGAGACCACCATGGATGGAGACACCGGAGGCGGCGGCGAAGCCTTTGACGGCACCCCGCTAGAGCCCACAGAAGGCGCCCAGCAGCCCGCGCAACAGGGCCAACAGGGGCAGGATGAGATACCCGAGAGCCTGCGCTCCACGCAGACCCCCGAGGCCCTTGCGCACCTTGCCCGTGCGCGACGGCCAGGGGAGCCATGGGAGGCAGTGGCGGCCAGAGAGTGGCAGCAGCAGCGAGCCAGGGCCATAAGGGAGGCCGACGACCGGAAGGCGGCGCGGGAAGAGGTGCGGCAACTCCGAGACGAGCTTCGCCCCATCCTTCAGCGGGAATACCAGGCGGTGCAGCGAGCCCACACCGAGCAGCTCGCAGCGCAGGTGCCCGAGGACCCGGCAGAGCGCGCGGCATGGCTTGCCGAGCAGGCCCTGATCCTTCGCGAACAGGACCGCCGGGAGGCGCAGGAGGCGGCCGAGGCGCAGGAGGCGGCGGACCAACTGGACCAACTCGACGAGACCTGGTTCGAGTACATCAACCCGGACGTGCTGGCTGCCGATCCCGAGCTGAAGAACGATTTCGACGCGCTCACCCGCTCTGGCGTTTCTGGCATCCAGGCGATGTACCCGGATGCCACCACCGAGCAGGCGCTGGAGCTTTTGTCTCTGTCGCAGACCTTGCAGTTCCGAGACTGCGTTCTGCGCGGCCAGGACCCCCGGCAGTTCGTGCGGCAGCAGGCCCACCAGCTCCGTTCGATCTTTGGCGGAAACGGCCAGCAGGTGACCGTACAGCCACCCGGCAAGCCCACCTCGGCGAACCGGCAGAACATCGCCTCGCAACGCGCCAACGCTGCGGCGGCGATCGGCAACCCCGGCGTCAACCGCAGGGCTGGCGCTGCGCCCGGAAACGGGATCGACTTCGGCGCTCTGAACGAGGACGACTTCTATGAGGCGGTCCAGGCCAACCCGAAGGAGTACGAGGCTTATAGGCAACAGAAGGGGCTCTCGCGATGACCATCAAGGAGCTGCTGGCCGCAAAGGCGAAGATTGAGTGGACAGACAAGCTCGATGACGCCACGAACGCCTACATGAAAGGCGGCGAGGACCGACGGGACCCGGGGCTGTTTGCCGAGATCATCTCCCGGCTCCCCGATGAACATAAGCGCCAGATCGCCGAGGGTCTGCTGGGGTCCACTGCCGGGCCGCGGAAGGGGATCTGAGATGACACTCAAAGACCTCCTTGCCGTACACGCCAAATTCAATTGGGCGGACAAACTCGGCGACGCCGTGGACCGCTATATGTTCAACGGCGAAGAGCAGCAGGACCCCGAGCTGTTTGCCGAGATGATCTTTCGACTACCAGCAGCGCACAGGGTGAAGGTCGCCGCGGTGCTGCTTGGGATTCCTGAGCAGCGCGCGGTAGATCTTCAGGCCGACAACCAAAGCGACGAAGAGCGCGATGCTGCCTTAGAGGCCGCGCTAGCAAAGGGATTCGAGCGTGAAGTAGTCACTGTACCGGGCGTCCTCGGGGAGACCTACGAGCGGCCGCCGTTTCACTTCGAGGAGGACTGAGCTATGGAAATTCCCGAAGGATTCAAGTACGCCACGCTGAGTTTTCCAGTCCACGCCGCAGGGATCATGGAGTCCTGGCTCAAGTCGTGGCTCGCCGGAGGATTCCCTCCCGCCGGCCACTTTGAGCTGTACGACGACAGCGGAAAGCTCTACTTCACCGTGAAGAAGGATGGTTTCCTGGTTTCGCAGGCGATCAGTCGGCACAGCTTGGAGCAGGCGAGGTTCCCTGAGCACCACATCCGCAGCCTGGCGGAAACTCTGGGTAATGCCCAGCGTTGTCGCGGCGGTGAAGTGCCGCCCAAGCTCGCCAACCCGCCGTTGGACGGATTCCCTTACGGGTAGGCAAGCACCCCACACGCAGGCCGGCGAGTTGACGCCCAGCTCGTCGGCCGTTACCATAGGTAACAGGTCCCCGTCGCCGAAAGACGGCTGAAGCACCCGCAGGATCTCCGAAGTCTGGCTGTCCCTGGTGGCCGAAAACCAGGACGGGAAGCGCCCATCCCCAACAAGGCGCTTGCAGCCAACCAGACGACTTAAAGGAGACCTACCCGTGGGAAACGTCCAGTTTTACGACGCGACGGACCCCGAGGTCAAAATGACTTGGGAGCGCGATCTCTTCGTTGAGGTCGCACGTCGCGGCACCGTCACCAACCCCGCATTGGGCTTGATCGGAAACGATGAAAGCTCGTGCATCCAGCGCCGCAAGGGGGCGTTCCAGGAGGGCGGCACTACCTCCCGGATCACGCTCCAGCGTGGTATGCGGCAGCCCCCGGCGATCGGCGGGGAGGTGCTTCGGGACACCGAAGAGGGCCTGCCCACGATCATCTACGACTGGAAGATCAACCAGATTCGCCACGCCTTCAAGGTGACCTCGCTGCCGATCGTGAAGCAGCGTATCCCCTGGGATGTGTGGAAAGCCGCGGAGAAGGCCCACGCGGACTACTGGCCCAAGATCTGGGAAAGCGGTCTCGCAAACCACATGGCCGGCCTGACGATCGACGTTCGTACCGTCGCCGAGTGGTGGAGCAACGGCGCCAACCTCCGCCTCACCCTCAACAACGTTCCACGCACTCCGGACGCCAACCACGTCTTCCGGTTCGACAAGGCCGACGATGCCGCGGTGAGCTTGGACCCGTCCGCGATCATCGACCGAGACGTGGCGGTCGAGCTGAAGACGCGAGCGAAGCAACTCCCTCTCCCCATCCGCCCCTGCATGGTCAAGGGAATCGGCGAGGTCTACGTGTTCTTCGTCCACTCCAACGCCATCAAGCACATGAAGCAGAGCGGCTCGCAGTGGTTCGGCCTCATGCGAGATCGGCTGAAGGGCGGGGCTCTCGATGCTCTCTCCAACGCCTGTCTCGGGATCGACGATGAAGTGTTGTGGGTCGCCTGGGATTACCTCCCGGTCGGCTTCACCGGCACTACGGCCTACCGCAACACGCGCCGCGCGGTGTTCGCCGGAGCGCAGGCCGGAGCCCTCGGCTTCGCAAAGCTCTTCGAGGACGAAAACACGATGGTCCAGGAGACCGAGACCTGGGACTATGGCAACAACAAGGGTCTCGCGGTTCGGACCTTCGCGGGCGCCGCTTGCCCCCACTTCAGCGTAGAGGAGCAAGGAACCGACGAGGACTACGGCAAGATCGTAGTCACCTCTTACGCAAAGGAGACCGT
>Ga0070702_100000023_pt1 | contig 43934 bp, 81 predicted proteins | sample KBSK5103metaG_FD_65466 | JGI IMG/M metagenome (GOLD analysis project Ga0070702, IMG submission 65466) | Corn, switchgrass and miscanthus rhizosphere microbial communities from Kellogg Biological Station, Michigan, USA - KBS K5-10-3 metaG | ecosystem: Host-associated > Plants > Roots >... | reverse complement strand
GCCAGTCGAACCACCTGTCGTTCCAGGCGTCTTCGGACTCCTCGACCAGATCCCGCATCGGCCGGCCGGCGTAGAACGTCGTCCAGGCCCGGGGGTGGATGCGCTGCAGCCGGAACGTGACGGTGGCTGCCTGCATCCGTTGCCGGACGTCGGCGATCTGGTCCTCGATGGCCGCCGCGGGTGAGCGCTCGGCGAGGCTCGCCGCAAGTGCTGGAGCGGTGGGCAGTCGCCGCTGGAGGTCGTGGAGCTCGGCCAGGAGGTCGCCGGCCAGGCACAGCGACACCGTGTCCTGCGGCGGTGCCGCCAGCGCCATGACCTCGTCGAACGTGGGCACTATGCGACCACGCTGCGCTTGCTCGGGTCCAGGTACACCATCAGCGACACGTCGAAGTCCCACGAGGTGTCCGGGGCGGGCTTGCCGGGAGTGAACTCGGTGCACTCCACCGGGTACACCTCCAGCGCGCCGGTGGTGCCACCAGCACCTTGGCCGGTGGCGAACGCGGTGGTGGTGAGAACCCCGGTCCGGACGGCGAGAAATCCGGTAGCGCGGTAGACGAGCAGGTTCCACGCAGGGTCCGTGGAGCCGGACGTGGCGTCGTGGTGGCAGCCCAGGGTGATCGTGGGCGAACGACGACCCACCCTCGTCAGCGTGAACGTGGAGCCCACGTTGCCGACATCGACGGAGCCGGTGGACATGCCGATGTCCAGCCCGTCGGGGCGGATGTAGCTGGTGATGTCGGTGCCAGCGTTCAGCTCGGCCACGGTGGGCGCTGCGATGACCGAGCAGGCGGTCATCCAGATGACCCTGACCCGGCCGTCCAGGATGACGACGCTCATGCCTTCTCCTCAGTCCGTGTCCGGCTCTGCCGGGTCTTGGGGGTTGGTTCGGATTCCTCGTCGAGATCGGCGAAGACCTCGGCGAAGTCTGGGATGTGGAAGTCGGAGGGCTCCGGCATGAACTCGGAGATCCGCACCCAGCCCCGCGCGCGGTGGAAGCCCAGGGCGGTGGCGGGGATGATCCCGGGGGTTTCGATGTCCGGATGCCGGACCACGGCGAACACGGCCTACACCTTGAACAGGTAGTAGGTGACGCCCGTGCGGGCGCCAGAGAACGTCACCGACGCGAGCCCGGTCGCGGGGTTGATCGCCGCCCGGGGGATGGTGATCGCCCGGTGACCGGTTGCTGTTCCCGTCAGTGTCGGGACGGTGCCGGCGTAGGACATGTCCGTGACCGTGGGGTCCACGACCGTCACGTCGGTCGTGGTGCCGGTGGTGATGACCAGCATGATCAGGCCGTTGACGCCGAAATTGGACTGGTCGATGGTGTCGGTAGCGGCCGGAGTCAGCGGCGTCGGCGTGGTGAGGACACCACCGCTCGGGATGCCGACGGACTGCGCACTCTGAAGCGTCATCCGACGCGCCTCCTAGGCTTTTTGGCAGGAATTGGTATCCGTCATTCGGCGGACGGTGATCTAGTGCGGGCGGTCAGTACCGTCGAGGGATGTCGATTCCGAACACCGTCGTGATCCCCGCGCTGACGTTCGCGCTGGCCGGCGTACTGGCCGTCGCGGCCGCCGCAGCGAGCCGCACCGGGCCGGGCACCATTGGCGCCGCCGCGGTCGCAGTGATCTGCGCGCTCGTAACGTTCGGACTGTTCCGACGGAGCCGGGGGGCGCACATCGCGGCGTACACCGTTTGCGGGCTGGCGCTGATCCCCGGACTCGCCTACGGCGTGGTCGGCGGACTGATCGTCATCGCCATCGCGGTGTCACTGTCCACGCCCACCGCGAAGCAATGGTTCGTGATCAGGTAGTCATCAGCCGGTAGATGACGATCGCGTCGAACACCGCGGAGCCGGTCGTCTCGTCACGGTTCGGAGGCAGCGCCTGGTCCTCGCGGATCCGGCCACAGATCCGGCCGGCGATCGTGGGCTGCTGGTCGAGCAGCGCGGCGCGGACCCGCATCTGGATCGCCAGCGCCGAGTACTCGTTGACGCCGACGCAGTGGCAGTACCACCGCACCAGCCACCGCTGCGACAGTCCGGCGAGGCTGTTACCGTCCGCGTCCGGCGGACGCTCGATGGTGGCGTACACCCGGACATACGGCAGAGTCACCGACGGCGGGATGAAGCCCTCGGCGTTCGGGTAGACGGTCAGGCCCGCGTCGGCGCGGAGCAGGTCCAGGCCGGCGTCGATGTGGAGCCGGTCGAGCAGGTCGGTCACTTCTTGCCGGCCAGCAGGTCCGCGCCGAGCTGGCCGAGCGCGCGCATGAACCGGGGCCCCTCCGCGTCAAGCTCCGGCGCGAGGTGCGGGTGGGGCGGGTTGTTGACCGTGCCGTACTCCAGCACGTTGCCCAGCGCACCCTGCCGCGCCTGCTTGTCCGGGCCGATGCGGGCGCGCGCGGAGCCGGGCAGGTGGTACAGGTCGTAGCCGATCGACCGCGGGTAGGCGGGGGCGTGGGCGAGGCCGGAGATCCGGCGGGCCGCGCCCTGCTTGATGTTCAGCGCACCCTTCGACAGGACCTTCTCCGCCTCGGGTAGTGCCCGGCTCTGGGCTTTGGTCAACTCCTCGACCCACTGGTTCACGGTGAGCACTAGTCGACCTCCTCCACGGTGAGCCGGTGGGCGGTGGCGAAGGACTTCTTGACGTTGTCCTTGACCTTCAGCACCCGTCCCACGAGGTCCGGATCGTTGACACAAGCCGTGGCGGTGACCCGGTCGCCGCGGCGGATTCCGGCCGAGGTGGCAACGGGTAGGTGGACCTGCGTCACCCCGACCACCGCAGTGGCCTCACCCGGGTCGGCGCGCTGGCCGATTGCCGCACCAGGCGTGGACTGGAACTTGCACTTGCCGCTGTAGACCTGCGTGTACGTGTCGACGACGGCGCCGGTGAGGTCGTCTGTGGTGGTGCCGGTGTGCCGCTCGATCAGGCAGGTGTCGATCATCAGCGCCTCGGCCGCGGCGCGCTTCAACGTCATGTTCGGCGGGAGCATGGCGCCCCCCTCAGCACGGTTCCTCGGTGACGCCGGTGTTCGGCCGGATCGTCATGCCGGACCCCGGGCGGGAAGTGGTACCCGCCGCCCGGACGGTCATGCCGGTGCTCGGCCTCACGGTGGTTCCACTACCGGGCCGAGGTGTTACGCAGCTGTGGTCGGAGGTGAGCCAGGCGTCCACGCCGGTCCGGCGGCGGCGCAACGCCCACTGCCGGGCCTTGGCGTGCACCGCCTGCGGCGCGTACGTCGGCGCGATGAGGATGATCTGCGCCGGTACGACCTGCGCTGCCCGGGGCCGTGGCCGCCTCGGCAGTTGGGTGCGCATCCGCTCGAACAGCGTCGGCGCAACCTGCGGCACAGGCGGAATAGCGGCGTGACTCCTGCGCACGAGGTATGCCCGGACCCGACGCCGTGGAGGGGCGAGCACGATCGGCGGGCTGGGCGGGGTCGCCTGCGGCTGGGGTGCGAGGAACGTGTGGACGTGCCGCACTAACATCGGCCGGACCGGCCGGCGGAACGTCTGCGGAACGAGCCCGACGACCGCAGGCGGAACGGCCGGGGTGCGGCGGCGGAGCAGCAGTGCGCGGATACGTACGCGGACGTTCGCGATCACATACGGCGCCGCGGTGACAACAACCTGCGGCGGTACGACGGTGGCGATCTCGGGCCTACGGCTGAGCAGCCCTCGTAGTCGACGCGCCTGGGTCATGGCCCGGTAGGGGAAGGGCGGGTTGAACTGCGGCGGCACCGGGGTTACCGCGTGCACCCGCCGGGGTGGCATGCCCCGTTCCCGGCGGGGCTGAGTGACCTGAGTGAACGGGAACGGCGGGTTCACTTGCGCCCGCACCGGCGTGCTCGACCGGGCACGCACGACCCGGGGGAAGCCGAAGCGTCGCCGCTCCAGTCGAGCCGGTGGGTAGGTGGCGGTGGTGGTGGCGGGGATGACCTCGAACCACACCCACGACAGGTTCGTGCTGGTGCCGGGGAGAGTGACGTTCAGCGTGTTGGAGACGCCCGATACGCCGTCGGCCGAGGTGCGGCGGAAGAAGCCGTACGTGATGGCGGTGCCGATGTTGGCCGAGCCGTCCCGGGTGCAACCGGTGCCGGCCGTCTCGACGCCCTTGACGTCCCAGTCCGTGACGCCGATGACGCCCCAGCTGCCATTGGCGGTGGCGGTGTAGGACTGGGCTATGGCGGCGGCGGAGACTGCGCCACCGGAGCCGTGGGCGCCGATGGGGGTAACGGCATCCTGTCCGGTCCATACCTTGACTTCGAGCGCGCCCTCGGTCGAGGCGGAGTCCTGGTTGGTGACGGTGATCGTCATCGCGGCTGACGAGCCGACCACGGCCCGCCACGAGGCGGCTTGGCCGTCGGCGAGTGCGCCACTGGCGCGGGACTTGAAGTCCAGCGCCGTGTAGGTCAGATGCACGCCGAGGTTGTCGGTGATCGTCGGTACGGCGGGCGTATGACCGCCCACCGTGTCGCCGCTGTAGGCGATCGTGATGAGCGAACCGGCGGGTGGGGTGAAGCTGGCAGTGGTGGCGCCCGGGCCTGGGGTGATGGCGACGATGGCCGGCGTTGACGCATCGATCGTGAGCGCCACAGCTCAGCCCCTTCGCGTCAGGGACCGGCGGTGATCTGACCGAGCGCGAGCAGGCCTTCGATGGTCGTGATCCCAGCGGCCGCGATCGCGGCAGCACCGATGTGCCGGTCGCCTTCGAGGTTCGGTACCGCGAACACGTGGGTGGTGGAGTTCGGCGTGCCGTCCGGACCCAGCCCGACGTAGATACGCACGTAAGCGCATCCGGCGTCACGGTGGATCGTCGCGCCCTGGATGGCGCGGGTGACGTTGTCGAAGTCGACGGTGATGGTGAGGTGGTTGCCCTGGTAATCCCCGCCCGAGTCGTAGAACCAGGGCGTGGTGATGGGGTCGCCCTTCGCCATCAGACCTCCACCTCGACGTTCAGGCGGATCGAGTGCGATGCCGGCAGGGTGTTGCCGATATTCACGAACGCGATGCCGTTGGCGGTACCGATGGCGCACACCAGTTCCTCGATGAACTCGTACGGCAGGTCCATCGTGGTCTGCGTGTTCAGCGGCACCACAGCGAGCGGGTTCGTCGCCAGCGTCGGGCCGGTCGTACCGATGGTGGTGGCGGTGGTCATGATGAGCCCCACCGTCGGGTCGGTCTGCGGAGTCCACGTCTCCATCGGCTGACCCAGCACCGCGGCGGCGAGGCCGGTGCCCGCGGGGGCCACGGTCTGGCGGTAGATGCCGACGGAGATCTGCTGGCTCGTCGGCACCGAAGCGCCCGCGATGACCCCCAGTTGCAGCCGGCGCAGCCGGAACCCGGCCGTGGCCGAGGCGCCCCAGTAGCCGAGGTAGCCGTTGACGGTGGTGGTTGCGTTGACGCCCGACAGCTGCGCTGCCTGGGAAAGGCCTGAGGTGGCGTAGCGCGCCATCGATCGCTCCTCTGATGCGGGTGGTGGGGTCGAGCAAGCGCTTCAGGCGCGCTGGTCGTAGGCGTACGTAGATTCGCCGCACACGGCGAGTCGGACCGAACCGGGCGGGAGGCCGTACTGGCGGCGCAGCAGGGCAACAAGGTACGGGGAGGCTTCGAGCCTGGAGGACATCGCCGCGTACTGCACGGAGTAGTCATCCACGGACTCGGCCGTCATGCCGGCCGGGTTGGCGTAGGCGCCCATCGCGAGGCTCAGCACCGCGGAGCGGCCCAGCTGCAGTCGCTGGTCCCCGGCGGCGTAGCCGTGGGTGTAAGCGATCGTCGCCGTGGATGGCTGGTTGTAGTAGGCGATCAGCGTGGACCGCCAACCCAGCGCCCGCCACAGCCGGCCCCGGGAAAGCTGTGTGGTGAAGTCGGTGACCGTGGTCGCCCCGATCGCCGCCGACGTGACCGCGGTGACGGGACGTTCCGGCAGGGGCAGGTACACCCCGCCGTCGTAGCCGTCGAGGTCCAGGACCACCGACTCGGTGACCTGGACGATGCGCTGCCGCACAATGGCCTGCACCACAGCGGTGGCGCATTCGATGAGCAGCGTCGCCGTGGACGTGTCTACATCGGACTGGACGGCGGAGGCGAGGTCGGCCGGTGTCGCGAGCTGATCAGCCAAGACCCCGCCTCCCACCGACTATGTAGTTTTCGTTGGTACACTTGTCTACATGCGGATTTGCGAAGTCGAAGGTTGCACGAAGCCCCGCGGCGGCAAATACCGCAAGTGCTACATGCACTACAGCCGAATGCGTTACACCGGAACAACGGCCGGCCCGCCACGGGCATCTTGGCAAGAACGGTTCTGGCGAAAGGTGGACAAGTCTGGCGACTGCTGGGTATGGACCGCAGTTACCGACCGTCGCGGTTACGGGCTACTCCACGGGGCGCCATACCGAGCGGCCCACCGGCTGTCGTACCTGCTCGCATACGGCGACCCGGCTGGGTTGCACGTGTGTCACCGATGCGACAACCCTCGGTGCGTCAACCCCGCCCACCTGTTCCTGGGAACCGATGCGGACAACCTCGGCGATATGGCCGCCAAGGGTCGGAGCCTTTGGGGCGAGCGGAACATGCACGCGAAACTAACGGTGGAACAGGTGCTAGAGATCCGACGCCTTGCCGCCGACGGTGGCTTGCTTCACAGAGAGATCGCGGCACGTTTCGGTGTCACGCGAGTCACCGTTACCGACATCCACCGCCGGCGGTCATGGCGCCATCTGGCCTAGCGGCCGCCTACTCCAGCGGCCTTTGTTTCTGCGGCTTTGCGGCCTGCCGCGGCCACCGCGGCAGCCTCGTCGTCAGTTTCCGGTGTACCCATGCCCGAGGTCACACCCTTCAAGGTGTAGGCCTCGTTGGGAACCTGGTCGACCTCGACGCCACGGAAGCCCTGCTCCGTCTCGACGTCCATCTTCTCCTGGACCTGCTCGGCGTTGGCCGAGTCGGCCTGCTCGGCGGATGCCTTGTCGGCCTTGCCCTCGTCGCTGTTCTCGGGATGATCCTTCAGCTTGGCCATTTCTGGCCTCCTTGTGTCAGGCGTAGTTCGCCGTGGTGGTGATCGCTACGAGACCACCGGGGTCAGCGATTCCAGTACCCACATGCGTGGACTGCCACTGCAGGACATCCCCCGCCGCGAGGACCAGGTTGGCGGGGGTGGCGGACAGGGTGATGGTCTTCTCGTCACCGGCGACGGTGTTCACACCCGACACGAACGCCAGCGTCGCGATGACGGTCGTACCGACGCCGGACTGGCCGAGGTTCACCAGGACGACCGTGCGGGAGTTGGTGTTGGCGCCGGTGATCGCGGTCACGGTGCTGTACGTGACAGCGGTGACGGTGGCCGCGCGCGGCGCGACGTAGATGTCGGTGTTCAGGTCGGACCCGGCAGTCGCCTGCGGTGGGACAACGACCGTGACCTGAGTTCCGAAGGGGGCAGTCATAGATCACACTCCGATATGTAAGGCTTGGGGGTAGCATCTAGGCCATGGGACGCGCGGCCATTGATCCGTTGATCCGCTACCAGCAAAAGGTGGACCGGCGTGGCACGTCGGAGTGCTGGCCGTGGACTGCCGCTCGATTCGAGAAGGGCTACGGTGCGTTCCGTCTCGGCGAGAAGCAGAAGAAAGCCCATCGCGTGGGCTACGAGCTGCTCGTAGGGCCGATTCCAGACGGCTTACTGGTATGTCACACGTGCGACAACCCGCCGTGCCAGAACCCCGCACACTGGTTCCTGGGAACAATCTCCGACAACGCGGTCGACCGTGAGCGGAAGGGTCGCGCTGGTGCGCGCGCGTCGTTCCCTGATGGCCACGCCGCTTCGCTGGGCGCGCGTAATGCGATGGCCAAGTTGACCGAGAAGGACGTGCGCGTGATCCGAGCACTGCGCCGCGCCGGACGTAGCCAGAAGTCCATAGCGGCGCAGTACGGGATCACGCGACCGAACGTCAGCCTGATCGTGAACCGAAAGACTTGGAGCCACGTCCCATAATCGGACAAAGTATTACGGACGTGTCAAACGGGCCACCGGGTACCGGTTCGCCTCGGTCGCCTGATCGTAATTAATGATATTGGCGACCTGCCACCCAACTCGGAAAGTCAGGCGGATAGCCGTCATATCCTGTTGTGGCAAATTGTAAATGATTGCCCCGGTATTGTCCGTAATGACGGCCTGGTCGAGGATCTTCATGGTGATGTCCTGCCGGACCCCGAGCACGAACTGGCTCCAGTCGCCGGTGAACTGGTAGATGCCGCCGGTGCCGGTGGGGAACAGGCCCCGCATCGGGTACGTGATCGGGAGCCCGTCGACGCTCTTCAGGTCCCCGCCGATGCGGCCGAGGTCCGTGCGCTGGCCGGTGGTGTCGCGGGCCGCGCGCAGTACCGCCCGGTACGCGGTGGCGGCGACGATGCCCGAGGCGTCGTAGCCGTCGGCATCGAGGAGGGCGTACAGGTTGTCCAGGTCGGCCATCGCGCCACCGGCGGCGGCGTTGTTGGTACCGCTGGCGTAGGTGTTGCCCGCGGCGAGCGCCGCGGCCGAGATGTTCGTGGGCCAGGTGCCCGGCGCGTTGGTACCGAAGAACACCGCCGCGTCGAGGGTGCGACCGAACGCCTCGACGAGGTACGGCATCGCCTCGTCCCAGATGTTGATGTCCACGTCGGCGACCACGTTGTCGGGCACCGGTAGGATCGTCGCGATCTCTTCGATGTTCAGGTACTTGTTCGTCCAGTTGATCTCGGTGGTCTGCTTCAGGCCGGTGTCGCCGTTGACGAAGTAGCCGACCGGCAGGGCCGACAGGACGGGGAAGCGCAGCTGCGCGCGCGACACCGGCACCCGGCGGAACATCTGCAGCGTGGCCGAGTCGTCAGCGGCGCGGCGGAGCATCTCCTTGGAGACTTCCTCGGGGATGAGCGCTGCGGCATCCGTGCGCGACGTGAGGTTGTTGTACGCGATGGGACTCACCTTCTTGGATCGGCAGGTCCCATCCGGGGCCTACGAGTGATCAGCTGTAACCCGCTGTCTTGCGGATTAGTTGGTTCATGTCGGCGCCCTTGCCGGCGGTGGTGCGTGCTCCGCCGTCGAAGTCGGTGCTGGTGGTGCCGCCGAGCCGCTTCACCGCGGCGGCGATGGCCTTCTCGTCGGGTTCGCCGTCGTCGGTGACGAACTTCGACAGGTCGGCGTACTCGAGGAAGCCGTTGAGGGTTTCGGCGTCGAGCTTCCCGGCCGCGGCGGCGCGGAACTCCGCCCGAGCGAGGCGGGCCGCGACCTTCGTCGTCGCAGCGGCCGCGCCGCGCTGCTCGGCTTCGGCGACCGCCTTCTCCTGGTCGGTCATCGCCGATGCGGCGCGCTTCTTCAGGTCGGCGTAGTCGGCGTACTTGTTGCGTTCCCGGGCAACCCGGTCGGCGACGATCCGGTCGAGGTCGGCCTGGGTGAACGTCTTGCCCTGGTCGTCGGTGGTGGTTTCGTCGGTGGTGTCGTCGTCTGCCATGCGTGGTTCCTCCGTGAGCCCGTCGGCTGGTGCACCGGCCTTGAGCGCGGCCGTAGCGCTTACCGCCCGGTGGCTACCGGGCGTAGATGAGGGGCCTCTTCCCGCAGGTATCCGTTCTGCCGTAGCAGGCGGACCGCCTCGTCGCGGTCGCCGGCCGCTCGGGCGAAGATCTGGTCCGAGGTGAGCTTGCCGACGTAACGCTGCGCACCCGAGGTGGTGACACCCCGGATGTTGGTGACCATGGTGAGGTCGGCGCCCTCGTGGACCGCCCTCTGATCGGCGGCGGACCAGCCGGCGCGCTGCCGCTCCGCCGGGGTAAGGGAGTCGTACACGGACCGGGGGTTGTGAAGTCGGCCGAACGCCGCGCCTTCTTCCCGGCTGCAGGGCATGTGCACACAGGAGCAGTTCGGGTGCCGCTTGAATCCCGACGACCAGGCGTAGAACTGGCCGGCGAGGATGATGCAGCGGGAGCACGCCTTGGCCTGGACCACCCGCACGTAGCCGTCGAACCGGCGGTTCGCCGCCATCCCCACCGCTGTTGCGGCGCGGCCAGCGTCGGATACCTGGGTTCTGGCGATCATGTCGAGCGTCGCCGCACCGCCGGCCATCGACCGGTCCAGCGGAGACCCCATCGACAGCGATGTGAGAACCGTGAACGCCGGCTGGGTCAGCAGCGACAGCAGGCCGCGGCCGTCGGAGGCGACACCGGTGAAGGCCTCTGCGTCGATCGCTTCGCCAGCCTCGAACCCGCCGGCGTCGGACAACTCGGTGAGGTAGTCGTCGACCAGGTCCGCGGCGCCCCGTTGCCCGCCGGTGACGATGGTCGTCGCGGCCGGGAGTTGATTCGTCCAGGACGACATGATGTTGTCCGGGTCGACCTTGCTCCACTGCTTCGCGATGCCCTGAGCCGTCAGTGCGGCGAGGTGCGCCTGCGCGTCGTGGAACTCGCGGGCGATCTGCTCAGGCTGGCGCGACATTGGTCGGCTGGCTTAGGTTCCGCGCCAACTGACCCACCGGGTCGGAAGCGGCGGCGTCATCGGCCATCTTCTTCCACCGCTCGATCTCGACCTGTGACGCGCCCCACCGCTCCCACAGCGCATCCCGCGGGACGCCCAGGGTGGACATCTTCACCAGCGCGTCCACCAACTCACCCTCGGTGCGGAACTCCGGGTTGCGCCAGATCGTCTCCATCGCCTCGTCCTCACCGCCGAGACCAGCGGAGAGGCGCGCGAGGCGGGCCACGTCCTCCATGCCCTCACCGGCGGACCGGTTGCGCTGCCGCACCTTCGACACCAGGCCCGATTCGGACGCCTTCAGCGTTTCGCCGTTGACGTTCGACATCTCCCCCAGCAGGTACTGCGCCGGGGTGCGGGTGCGACTCGCGATGTCCTTGACGTCTTCCCGCTTGGCCATTGAGTACGGGTCCAGCGGCGCGGCGTCCCACTGCCCGAACTTGGTCTCCGCCGCGTCTGAGGTGACCATCCGGTCCCGGCCCACGTCGATGACGTTCTTGTTGCCCTGAGGATCCGTGTCGGGGTAGCCGATGCCCCACTTCTGCGGGAACGCGCCGTAGTCCTGCGTCATCAGCCGGTCGGCGAGGGTCTTGCAGATCCGGTCCTGGATCGCGACGACGTCGGCGATCTCCGACACCCCGCCGGTCAGCAAGCGGGGGTTGTTGGTGATCTCCACCAGCGGTACGACCCTCAGCGGGTTCGGCGCCGGCCACAGCTCGCCCCGCACCTGACGCGGCTTCCAGTCAGGCTTAGTGATGACACCCGCCGCGAGGCGCTGAGCCGCGTACTTGTAGATCTTGTCAGGCAGGTAGAGGGTGGCCATCAGTTGGCCGTTCCAGTCGTCCTGCCACACCTTCAGCCCAGCGGCGCGGACCCTACGGGCGGTGCCAGGCTCGTACTCCACGACCGCCTGCGTGGGGTGCTCCGCGTAGATGTACGGCTTGCCCACCTCGGCCGGGTTCGGAGCGACCAGCATGAAGCTGCAGCCGCCGATAGCCGCCTCGAGCAGCACCTGATCCGAACCGGAGTCCAGGTTGTTGTACTGCCAGATGTCCCACATCGGCTTGTCGGCCTTGATCTCAGCACCAACCCGGAAGCCCTCGACCTGCTGCCGCTCCACCATCGAGTCGACGACAAGGCCCATGTAGTTCGACTTCGTCAACGACAGCAGCCGCCGGAACTCATCCTGGGCCTGCTCGGGCAGCCACGGCAGCCGTGGCGGCTCGCCACGGTAGTAGGCGTCCATCAGCTCGAACTGCTCACGCTGCTTCGCCAGGCGGGCGTACAGCCGGTCCAGCCACCAGCCGGGGGTCAGGGGCGCTTCTGCCACGACACTCCCGTCAGTAGCCGCGGACCTTGCCCGTCACGCGCGTCAGTGGTGGCTTGCGGCTCAGTCCCGCCTCGATCGCGTCGGCACGGGCCTCATACGCCAGCGCCGCTCCGACCACCGAGTCAATCTTGCGAGGCGACTGGTCATGTTCCTTGCGCACCAGCCTGTGGGCGCCGCGGCGTCGCTCGTAGGCGTTGCCGAAGTGCTCCTCGAACCGAGGATCCGCCGACTGGAACACCACACCCGTGGACAGGTCCACGAACAGCCTGTCCAGCGCCGCCGCCATCTGCACATCCCGGCGGGTTTCCCACGACACGACCCGCTCGGTGCCGAGCTCGGCGGCGAGGGAGTCGATGTCGCTTCGCCACTCGTGCGGGTCGCAGTACGCCCGGGTCACGTCGTAGCGGCTGAACGCCTCACGGAACGTCGCCAGCACATCCGCGCGGGGCACTTCCCACAGCAGACCCGCGCGGCCCTTCGGCTTCTCCCAGATCCCGACCGGGAACAGGAACCCGTCCGACATGCGCGAGCCGATCAGGACCGTCGAGTCGTCGTTGAGGGACCCGTCGAACCCGAGCGCGATCGCGGTACCCGGCTCCACGACCTCACGCAGACGCTGCCTCTTCACCACGTCCAGGTCGATCCACCCGTCCGAGGCGGGGATGCCCCGGTTCAGGAAGTACCGTGCCGCCTGCGCATCGTCCTCACACACCCGCGGATTGCGCATGTCCCGGTAGATGCGCTCCAGGTCCATCCACTCCGCCGCGGCGCCGTACACCTCGCGCAGCTGCGCGATCGTGTAGTCCCGGTCCCGCAACGTCTCCGAATTGACCCTGCCCGACGCTTCACGGTGGTCGACGTGCGTCGTCTCCGGCAACTCCCCCAGCCGCCAGGCGGTCAGGGTCTCCTCCGCGGTCGACTGCTCGCCGAGGCGGTACATCGTGGTGGTCTGCATCATCCACGGCTGCGCGATCTTCCTCTTGCCGAGGTTCCGCGACACCGTGGCGTACATGGCCTTCAGCTCACGCAGCACGTACAGGTGCGTCTCGTCCGCACACGCCCAGGTCTCTTTCCCGCCGTCCTTCGACGCATTACCCGCGGTACACGCCCGCACCTCCCCACCATGGGGCAGGTACAGCGCCGTCGCCGACTGGTACTGGCGGATACCCCGCACCCCGGCGTAGATGTCCGGATGCACGTCCGGACCCCACTCGCCGGCGATGAACGCGACGTTCTCGAACGTGTTGCCAGCCTGCGACTCTTCGGTGGCGAGGCACTTCAGCAGCGGCGACCGGACAGGCCTACCTACCGGCTGACCGTCGGCGTTCCACCCGTCGAACCGAACCGGCGCGAACGCCTCTGCCGTACCGACCAGACCCGCGAGCTCCGACTTCGCGCGGCCCTTCGGCCGGGACAGGACCATCTCGTCGTTGACCCGCCGGCCCGTGTCCGGGTCCAGCCGGTACGCCTCGATGAGGAACGCGAACCACTCGTCGTCCAGCACCACCGGGTCGCCCTGCACATCGCCCGGGCCGTGGCAAGTGTACGCCTGCACCCAGTCCACGAGCTCGTACCCGAGGCTGCACTCGTGGCCGTCGAACAGCGGACCCGCCCAGCGGGTCCAGGCCGCGCGGGCCACGGTCAGTTACCCTGCGCCGCCCGGGCGCGGTCGAGCGCCGTCACCGTACCCAGCTTGCCGGGCGCCCGCTTCGCCACAGCGCCCGAAGCGGCGTACGCCCCCCGGGCGCCGCCGCGCTGCTGGGGCCGCTGACCCGTCTTCGCGTCCGGCAACCGCAGCGCGGCCACCAACTGCTTCAGCACATTCGCCTGCTGCCGCGCTTCCGACAGTGCGTCGTCGATCCGGACCACGACCTCGCCGGATTCCATGGCCCGCAGCTTCAGCCAGGCGTCCTCCTCGCCGACGAGCAGCGAGTTCAGCCGATCCAGCCGGTCTGAGATGCGGCAGGCCTCCTCGACCAGGACTGTCTCGGCCGGGTCGAAGGTGTGGTCCTTGTGCAGCTCACGCCACAGCCGGGTCCCCTTGGTACCGAGCCCGGGGGGAACACGGACAGTAGTCACCGAGCCTCCCGGTGGGATGTTTTGGGGTCGTGGACTGCGAGCCATCTCCCCGGCGGTCCCCTGACCTGCGCAGGAAAGGGTCACCCCCCTGGGTAGTGGTCACCCATAGTGATGCTCAACGTTGATGCCAACCGCCCGGCTGCGCCCATGCTGTGTGCTGCTTGTGGCACTGGCCGCAGAGTCCGCGTCCGTACTGGGGGTCGGTACTGTCCAGTCCGAGGCGGATCAGCTCACGCTTCGATCGTGGGTGGTGGTCTGCGTCGGTGCTGGGCGCGAGGCACTGTGGTCCATGTCCGTGGCTGGTGTCGGTGCAGACGCACAGGGGATCTCGTCGCAGTACTCCAGGACGGAACCGGCGGTTGTGGCCTACGCCGTAGCCACGTTGCTGTCGTGTGCCTCGTGCCCGCTCAGCGTCGGCACGGTGCTCATCGCAGCGTCCCTTGGTGCACAGCTGGGGGCAGCCGGGGATGGAGCAGGTCTTGAGTGCCCGGGGCATGGTGCCTCCGACATGGCGATCGGCCGCCCCTGAGCAGGGACAGCCGATGATGGAAGGATCATCCTTCGCCGCAGGTCAGGTGTCAAGCAGGCTCGCCCTGCGGCGGGAGCGCAGTCACCACGGGAACGACGCGCGGTTCGGACCATGCATCGGTGCCGTCTGGGCGCATCTGGACTCTGCCGTTGCCGTTGAGTACCCACTCCTGGAACCCGATGTAACCCTGGTCGATGGCGAGGCCGGTGTCTGCGCGGACCTTGTTGCCGTCCACTCCGTTGGCTGCCAACCAGTCGAGCATCCGCTGGCGGTACTCCGGCGTCCATTCGACGATGTCGTCGTAGGTGATGTTCACGGCTTCCACTCCTCTCGGTACCCGGGACGGTCGGCGTTGGGAAGGGCGAGGATACGCAGGATCGGGATCTTGTCGACCGCCGTCTCGGGGCAGAGCCCGGCGGCGATCTGGTCGGCGTCGTGGCAGTCGCCCCACTCACTGTCGATCTTCGCGGCGTGCCGGAACGCCTCGGCGATGATCGCCCGCTTGGCTGCTACCTCAGCGAGTACCCGGGCAGGGTCGTGGCGGGCAATGTGCTCGCTGGCAAAGCCCTCTTCACCCAGGGACTCGAAGAACCGGCCGGGGCCGATGCGCACCCGGGAGATCACCGTCGTTCCCGCGCCTTCCTCTGGCTCCCATGCGGCACTCCCAGCCTGATGCGCTGCGAGCTTCGCCCACCTCTCGTCCTCGTCGAGTTGGGCTCTGAGCCATGTCACCAGGTCGTCGCTCATGCGCCGATCCTCTCACTGCCGGGGCGGATGGCGGCGGTGACGTCTTCGGTGAGGTACAGGACGGGGCGTACACCGTCGGCGGTGCGGCGCCAGTGGTGGACGGAGGCGAGGCGGTACACGGTGCCCAGCGGGATGTGGTGGATCTCGCCGATCTCGGCGGCGGTGAGGTAGCGGCCTGAGGCGCGGTAGGTGTGGCCGAACTCGCGCCACCGGTCCGCGGTCCAGGTGTGGTCGGGGGTGGTGTCGCACACCAGCTCCGACGGGAGCAGCGGGTCGCGAGGGCGCAGGACGGCGCGCATGGTGCCCTTGCAGCCCTGTGCGGGGCAGGGCCCGACGTCGAACGCCCGGGTGCCGGAGGGGTGCGCTACCCGTCCGGCGCGGCGGGACAGGTCGTCCAGTTCGGTGGAGCATTCGCCGGCGAGGGGATGCGCGGCCAGCCACTCGTGGTGGGTCGCGAGCCAGGCACCCATGGCGTCTACCCGGTCGGGCGGGAGGGTGATGCCCCGTTCTTCGGCGACGAGCCGGCACCAGGATGCCAGGACCGAGCGCAACTCGATGCGCATGTCCATGGCCTTCTCGTTGATGCTGGTGCCCGCCTTGGTGCCGGAGGTGGGTTCGGCTTGGCCGGTGGTGCCGGTCATGGTGGTGGCGATCTCTTCGTACAACTCGCCGCAGCGTGCGGCGTGGGTGGCGATGAGGGTGGTGTGGAGATCACAGAGGTTCAGTCCGGGGGCGGCCTGACGGGGTTGGCAGCCTCTGCACTCGTCGCCGGGGCAGGTGGGGGCGTGGCGGTTGCGGATGGTGCAGTCACGCGCACACAGGACCGTCATCGTGCCCCCACCTTCGATCCGTGTACCGGGCACTCCGCAGACCAGCCCTTCATCGCGAAGTGGGCGCCGACGGTCCAGACCTGCTGGGTGACGGAGGTGTCACCGTGGTGCTCGACGAGGGTCACGATGTAAGCGCTGGTCATGGTTCGTCCCGGTCTGCGCTCGTCTCAGCCCGGGGATTCGGGAGAGCCGTACCCGTCGGTAACATCGCGGCGAGGAGGCGGGCGAGGGTCGCCGCATCCCGGATGACGATCCCGGTGATGCCGTAGTACTCGCTTTCGGGGTCCAGCTGCCAGATGCCCGGCACGTCGCCGGACTCGGCCGCCGCCTGCACCACTGCGGCCAGCGCCAACTCCATGCCCGTCAGGATGTAGCAGCCGTCAGCGAGCCATGCGGCCTCGGCGTCGCCGCAGTGCTCGCGAACGGGGTGCTCGTCTTCACGGACCACGAACCGGTGCTCCGCGCACATCAACTGGCGGGAGTGGTCGTCCATCTCCACGTGGTACTCAGCCGAACGGCCACAATGGCACGTCGGTGCTTCGCTCATCGCTGCTCCTCCCCGAGAGAGCGGTCATGGCCGCCGCCATGAGCCGGGCCGCGTAGGTGGCGTACGCCTTCAGTCGCTGCTCAACCGGCGCCCTGACCATGCAGCACGTCGGTCCGCTGGTCGCGCATGCGCACATCAGCCCTGGGTACGGCCTGACGCTTCCCAGCGTGACGGTCCGCTCGGCTTCGGCCCTGCGCCATCGGTCGTACTCGCGCCACTCCTTGTCGTCGATGGCGCGCTGCGAGGCCGCCGCGGTCGCGGCGCGCTGGCGGGCGCGTTCGGCCATGCGTGCTTCCCAGCCGTCGTCGTTCATGCCCGTTCCTCGGCCTGATAGCCATCAGCTTGTGTGTGCGCGAGGACGTACTGCGCGTCGTTGAGGTACCAGACCCGGCAGCCCCTGCCGTCCTCGCGCCACCGAACACCCACGCCCGGCTCGAAGGTGAACGTCCAATGCGTGCCCTTCGGCGTGCCGGCGTAGTCCAGACGCTCGGCTAGACCACGCAACCAGTGCGCAAGGCGCCTCACCGCTCGTCCTCCGGGTAACGAGATGCCGGGAGTCCCGTGTGCGCCGGGCAGAAGGCGTTGATCTGCAGCACGGTCAGGTTCGGGTAGCGCTCGCGGATGGCCTGCGCAGCCTCCGACGTGGTGTCAGGGATGCAGGTGCAGTCAACTTCCAGCGGCTGGGGCACGCCGTCGTCTTGGTGGAAACCGGCGATGGTGAACGGGTAGCTCATCGCTTCTCCTCACGGCTCGGTGGGTCGGGTACGTCGTACCGGCTGTGCCACAGCTCCTTGTGAGCCTCCGTGGCCCACGACTTCCACCGCTGACGCCACGCACGGGTGCCGTGGATGCCCTGGTACCAGCAGGCGACGAGAACCTGCTCACGGGTGAGGCCGAAGTCCTCTGCGATCGAGTCGAGGCTGCTGCCCTCCCAGACGTGCTCGGCGATAGCCTCCACCGGCACGCCGCGCATAGTGGGATAACCGAACCGCACCGCGGGGTCGGTGGTGACCACAGGCCGGTCCTCGTCAGCCATCCTTGTGCCTGCCTTCGTGGTACCGCTCGACGAGCGCCTTCACGTCCACCTCGCCCGTCTCGATGCCCACCGACGCGATCGCCTCCGCCATGCCCGGTTTGTTCAGGTACACCTGGCAGGAGGCGCAGGCGGGCATGGGCCAGTACTGCTCGCCCACGTCTATCCACTCCAAAGGCTTACGTCCGGTCACGGCTCAGCTCCTCGGGGAAGTCTGGGCGGGTACGGAAGGGTGCGGCGTCAGACAGGAACTCGACGCACGGCCACCGCCACTCGTCCCCGCTATACCAACAGCGCGGCCTACGGGTATCGGCCATCAGTGGCTTGTGCCGGTCCAGCCTCTCCAGTGCTGCCTCACAGGCAGCGATAGCGAAGGAGGGGTCGAAGGCTGCGATGTGGTCCGCGTCTTCCACGCCGCCGGTGTGGATCTCGACCGCGATCCAGGGAGCGTCGTCCCCCGAGGGGTTATGGAAGGCGTCGTTGGCGACCATCCACCCAGCGGGGCTGCTGGTCCCCTCGTTGGCGTCGAACACGGCCCACGGTCCCGGTGTGGCTGCTCGCGCGGTGTCGCGCATCTCTTCCCACCACCCCCGTACGAGGGTGTGAAGCTCAGTGGGGGTCATGCTGGCTCCTCGATCGTTTTCCGCAGGACCTTCGCGAGGGTGGGGAACAGATCGCTTTGCGCGAGGCAAGCGCTGATGACCTCCACCACCACAGCGGAGTCGGCCGGCGGCGGCTCCCTGAATTGCCCGGCGCGGCGCATGCCCAGCAGGTTTGCCATCACCGCGGCCTCGCGGACGAGCTTGCGCTCGCGCTTCGTCAGGGCGAGCCACACGCGCGCCACGTCCGCATCCCGCTGGTTCTGCCGCTTCGTCAGGTAGTCCAGCAGGCCCGCCGGCAACTCGTCGACGCTCACGGCTTCTCCCTCGGGGTGACGTGCTCGGGTGCGACGTGATTGTCAGCGGCGTCGCGAATGACAGCGGCGTACCGGGACAGGTCGTAAGCCTCGAGGCCAAAGTGATCCTTGGCCTCGAGGCGGTACGCCTGCTCCAACGCCAGCAGTTCGGCTCGTACCGCTGCTCGTTCCTGTGCACGGATCAGGGGAGCAGCAGCAGCGAGAATGGCGCGGGCCTGATCTGCGTAGGCAGATTGACCACTCTCAGTCAGACTCTCCCAGTCGCGTACGCCCCCGGTGACCACCTGCGTCCGGATCGCGTGGATCTCCCGCGCTGCTGCTTCGACTGCTGGGTCCAGGTCAGGTGACATCGGTGACCTCCGGGGCGTCGGCGTGCGTGCGCACGCGCTCGATGCGGTCCATGTCGAGGCCGGCTTCCCGCTGCCGTGACCGCTCAACCGCTTCGGTGGCCTCTCGCAGCGGATCGGCTGGCGGGGCTTGTGGGGGTAGGGCATCCACCGCAGCGACGAGCGCGTGGTGGCTGTCGGCCCGCAGGACACGGGACGGGCTATCGACCTGCGCCCGCCACTGTCGGGCTGCTGCGACCACAGCCAGGATGAGTGCGTACTCGGCTTCCGGGATGGTGGCGTAGAGCGGGTACGAGATGCGCTCGTGCTCGCGCAGCTCCGCCGCCGCAGTGTCCCAGTCGGTAGCGGCCGAGACGTCTCGGCCTGACCCGCATCGGCACGTCCAGGCGTAACGGTCCCCGACCATGTGGATGACGGTGCCTTCGTGCTGCGCGCTGCCCAAGCCGCGCAGGACGCGCCACGCATCGTCCTCGTTCGCCGACGTGGTGTGCACTGGCGAGGTCCATGTAGCCGCGGTCTCGTCCTGGGCGGGCGCTTCTCCTCCGTCGCGTTCTTGATCCTGTCCCGTTGGCTGGGTCATGACACGTCCTCTCCCGTCGCTGCGAACGTAACCAGAGCCCACTCGGGCCACTCGTCGCTCTCCTCGATGTGCATCGTGGGGAAGCCGCGGTGCATGCCGATCAGCTCCAACTGCCGCAGCAGCGTCTTGCGGACGGTGAAGCCGACCCGCCGCGACCGCGACACGGCCGCGACGGCGAGGTAGGCGTCGACTTCGCCGGCTTGGAACCCGGCGCAGAACGCATCGTCGTCGTACGGACCGTCCTGCGACTGGCAGGCGACGAACGGCACGACGAGGCTCATGCCCTCGGGCTCCGGTTGATCTTGTGGGTCGGGCTGGGTCATGGCGTAGACGCTCCCTGCGACAGCATCCTGCACAGCTTCTCGGCGATGAAGGCGTCCAACTCGTCGTCGTACGGCTTCTGCGAGGCCTGCCAGCGGTACACCACCGCCGAGTTCAGCCGAAGCACCACGTGACCGGGGCCGTCATCGCCACGGTCGGACCACAGGGCCTCTTCGTAGTCGACGGTCAGATTAAGGATCTTCATGACGTCCCCTCGGTGTCGATGCACAGCCTGTGGATAAACGGCGACTCACGACGCGGCTTCAAACCTTCAACTTCCATCTGTCAAACCTTCAAACTCCAGCACCTGGCGGCTCAGTGGGTCACTCACGGAATCCCTCCATGACCGCCTCACGGACCGACTCAGGGAGCAACTCATGAATCGGGCATGGAGGATGCATCGAGGGGCTCGGGCGGTTCGGCCGCTGGTGTTCCGACCAGTACACGGAGTGGATGAACCGGCGGCCCTCAACCTCGTACCGGCACAGCGGAGCGTCCTTGTGGTTCGTCTTCGCGGTGGCCATGATGCTCAGCCACCGGTCGATGGTGGCCGTGATGACCTTGTCGTCGTGCGGGAAGCAGTCCCCGGCGATCGTCTTGGGGATGTCCAGTCCCCGACCCAGATCGTCGAGGTACCCCCACAGGAGCACCCAGAAGTACCGCACCTCGAAGGGCCACGACGCGACGACCTCGGAGCTGCGCAAGCTCGGCTTGACCGACCGGATTCGCGCCATCAATCACGCTCGCCGTAGATCTCGTCATTGAGGTTGGCCACCACGATCTGCCCGGCCGTCTCCTGAAGCTCGCGGATGATCCGCCACACGATCCCGCAGAAGTACCGGAAGGTGTTCTCCGGCCGTACGCCCACGGCGCCCATGGCAGTGGTAACGGCGTGCTGAATGTCCTCGGCCGACACGTCGTACTCGAAGAACTTGTCCAGCGTGGTGCGCCATGCATCGTCGAGCGGGACGGGCTTAGCGAAGGAACTCTTGCCGGTCTTCCACTCCTGCCACAGCGAGAGGAAGAAGTCCGCATAGGCATCCCTGGCCTCCACGTGGGCCTGCCGGATCACGCGGGCCTGTTCCATAGCGCGCGCCCAGCGCACGGCGTCCTGGCGTACGTCCTCGACGAGCGGCCCGCCCGGGGACGTTGACGTCTTGCCCGAGTTGCACGGCTCGCACGCCGTAACGAGGTTGCTCGGCTCGTCCGTCCCACCCAGCACCTCGGGCACCACGTGGTCGACCGTCAGCTTCACGTCGGGGGCGGACGCGCCGCAGTACCGGCAGGTGTGGTTGTCGCGCCGCAGGACCTCGAAGCGCAGACGCTTTGGCACAGCCATATCTACTCCGTCTCCCCTACTCGTCGTAGTCCCTCATCCCGTACCTCGTCTGACACCTGCGGTAGGGGATGTACGTCCACCCGGTCACGGGGTAGGTGGCAGACAACGCACCGGTCCCGGTCCTTGTGGTCGAGTACGTGGTCTCCCTGGTACACGTGGGGTGTCACGCTGGCCTCCGTCCGCGGCCGCCGCGCAGCCCCAACTCCGCCACCCGACGGCGGCCCGCGACGGCTTCCGGGGTGTCCGGCCCGCCAGCGCCAACGTGGTCGAGGAGCGGTTGGCGGTACTCCGCGACAGGCGGCGGGCCGTACCGCTCCCAGCACAGCTCGACGATGAGGAGTTCGTTGTTGGGGTCTTCCCAGTCGGTGATCATGACGCCAACCCCAGCATCGACAGCAGCAAGTCGGCGTCGGGCTGAGCGGCGGCGTACTGCCGCATCCGTTCCCACTGTTCGGGGCGTGGCTTCGGGATGTCCTTCAGCCACTCGTCCTTGATGCCGCCCTTCCCCACCGTGGAGGGTTTGCGCTCCTTCTGGTCGCTGGCCCGGTCCACCGGGTAGATGCGGTCCATTCCCCGGATGTGGCGGGTCACGGCCCCGCCCCTGCGTCGCGGTCCGTAGCTCCGTCGTGCCACTGGACGTCGCTGCACCATGTGCACTGGCGGTGCGCTGGGATGTCCGGGTCGCCCTCGTACTCCTGCCAGTGGTGCTCGCAGGTCTCCCGCAGGTACTCCGTCAGGTCCAGGCGCAGGGCTTCGAGTCCGCTGCCCATCGGGGCGCTCACGGCCAGAGAGCTCTCCAGCCGCCACAGCCAACGCCGGTCAGTGGTTGTGAAGCACGGCTCACCACGTGGACCAGTGAGGGTGTCTCGCAGCATCGACGGCGCCCGGTCGATCCACGTGGTGCCGGGTATCGCTCGCCACGTGCCGCCTGCATCAGATCCCGAAAGCTCAGCCACGGTCCACCTCCCCGGCCGTGGTGACAGCTGAGCCCTCCCCGGCATCAGCTGTCACCACGGGGTCCAGGGCGGCGGCAGGGTTCTCAATGAAGACGAGTTGCCCGTTGATTCGGCGCACCGTGACCGGCGCCGCCATGCTGGTCGGCCAAGCGTCCGTCGTGACGATTGCCTTCCGCTGGGCCATGGCGACCAACTCGGCGCGCAGGTCTGCGATCTCTACCGTCATCGCAGCGACCGCGTCCCGGGCTGCGTCCCGTTCGGCGCGGATGTCGTCGTACGCCTGGCCGTCGCAGCCACAGTCCTCGACCTTGCGGCGGAGCTGGTGCTCCAGCTCCTCGGCGCGCAGGAGGGCGTTGTCTCTTTCGGTCGTCAGGACATCAATCTCGGTCACGTCGTACCTCCAGGGATCATCCGCTTGCACAGGCACGGTCCGGACTCGTCGTAGTGGCTGCAGGTCGTACGGACCTTCTTCGGGTTGAGGGTGTGGACACTGGCCGGATGCCCGCAGGTGCACATCACCGCCACGGCGGTGGGACGCAGGCAGCAGGAGCAGACTCCGGTGACGACGACAGGCTCGGTCACGACGCAACCTCCGGAGCCCATGAGTACCAGCGGCCGGCGCGGCCTCTGCCGAGGTGCCACGGCTCGTGAACCGGTGTGCCAGGCAACCGCCCGACCATGTGGTCCGGAGGCAGTTCGCACCGGACGAGCGACCGTCGACCACGGTAAACACCGCACTTCGCCGGTGGCGTAGGGTCGGCGACGACCGCCCACTCCAGCGCCATCACTCACCATCCGGTGTATCGGAGTACCGGCCGTCAGAGGTCAGGTACGCCCAGCGGGAGCCGTGCTCGACGAGCACCGGCACCTGCGCCGGGTCGGAGCAAGACAAGACCAGCCAGCCCGCCGCCAAGGCCTCGGCTCGGCGACTCTCGACGGACTGATGGCAAGTTACGCAGAGGAAGAGCAGGTTCTGCGGCTCGTGTCGCTCGGGGGCACGAGAGCCGCCCATGCCTCGCGGGAGCCGGTGGTGAATATGGCCTACTTCGTAACTCAAGTTCCTTCCGCATAATTCGCATCGCATCCGAGCGCGCGCTTGTACGACCGTCTTTGTAGTCGGCGCAACCCGGCGACCCGGTGTGGTGGTCCCCTTACTGGGGATCACACCGGCACTACGCAGTATGCGACTCACCTGGGAGTGATGGAGGGACAGCGCTTCGCCAACCGCGATGGTCGATAGTCCGCTCCGGTACAACCGAACGATTTCACCGTTCCTCTCCTGCAATTTAGCCTTGCGGGCGAGGGAGCGCTGCCTGTCGTCGTATGCGCTCTGCGACCGCAAGCCACCCCATAGATTGAGTCTCTTCGACGCGGCGGCCTGCTCCGCCGCATGGCGCTTAGCGTGCTCAACCGCCGTGAGTACTTCCAGGTTGGTAGGGTCGTTATTGGTCTTATCCTCGTCGCGATGGTGCACTTGGTCCGCCGGAAGACCTGCTACCACTCGGTGCTCATATGTCTCCACGTATTGCGCCACGCCGACTTTCCACCGAAGTCGTACGTAACCGTGACTGCTTTTGTAGCGTCGCGGTTCGCCCTGAGGAATTTCCTCGCCGGGCCGCAGGGTCCGGATGTTCGACCGACGTATCGCGGTCCGCTTCACCACTCCTCCTCGGGCCAGGGCGAGTCGTCGCGTACCCACTCGTGCTCGACGACGGGTTGCGGGTGCAGGATCGCCAGAGCGGCAGCGACAGACATCTGCGACACCACGCCCCGGTCCGAGTAGCCGCACCGGGTGCACCACCACTCCGTGGAGTACAGACCCTCGTCGTGCTCGGCGTGAGTGGACACGAGCCGGTGGTTGCAGGAAGGACACTGTCGTACCCCCGAGGTACGGTGGCCGGTTTGCTCCCGTACCCCCGCCCGGATGGCGGCGCGCTCGTCACCCCACGTCTGCGTCATGCTGGACCCGCTTCCTGCTGGAGTTCGGCGGCGCGCGCTGCTCCACGCTGCGAGAGGTGGTCGTAGCTGGCCGGAGACAACTCGCCGGACTGCTTCGCGGCCAGCACGCGACGGCCGACGTCCTTGAGTGCGTCGAGGGTCTTGACGTCCTCGATCTCCGCGAGCCAGCCGGTCACGAGGTCGTCCTGCTCCACCGGATCCCACTGAGGACGGTCGTCGCGTGCCCGCTCGTACGACTGCGAGTCCGGCTCCGGATCGTCGGTGGGGATGCACAGCACCTGCAGCAGCGCGATGCGGTACGCGACGCTCATCGCTTTCGCGGCGCCCTTATCGCCAAAATCCATAGACTCCCCCGGCACCACCGCGTCCACGTGGTCGCCGTTCGGCCCGAAGAACTGGTACCGGACCTGTACGGTGCACTCCCGCGACGGCTTGCCGCGCGAGGTGGTGACGTCCCGGTAAGCAGCCGTCTCCAGCATCGGCAGCACCACCACACCGTGCTTGCGCAACGCCGGCCCGACGGCGTTGACCACGGCATCGACGCCCCGGAAGTTGTAGCCCTGCTCGGTGTTGCGGCCGGTCTTCGCCACCGACTGGACGTCGGCCATGACCGCCGCCAAGGCCTGCGCGATAGTCGTCATCAGTGCCATCAGCGCTCCCCCGGTTCGTACGCGGCCCAGCGCTCCTGACGGCGGTACGAGGCAGCACGGGACCACAGAGCACGCAGCAGGGACAGGACACATCCAGCAGCGAAGCCGCGGCTGAAGGCGAGAGTCGTCAGCGCGGTGGTCATGCCGCCACCAGCTCTCGCGGCTGACCCATGACCTCAGGCAGCACAACCACAACCGGCTTCGGCCACGTGAAGTGCTCGGCGAGCATGGACTGCTGTGCCCAGTCCGGCCGTGCCCAGTTCAGCCGGGACCGCGGAGTGACCGGGTTGTCGTGCCGGCTCGGCGGTGCCACCTCGGCCTCGCGCAGTTCGGGCTCGGTCACGAGCAGCCCGATGTACCCGAGCAGCAGCAGGGCGACGAGGCTCAGTACGGTCACCGTGATCATCGCTGCCTCAGCTCCTCGTCGTATGCCGCCATCCGACGGTGGTAGGTATCGGCGTCCGCGTCGGCGGCAGCCATGTCCGTCGACAGGTCGAAGACGTGCCCGGCGCGGTCGGTGAGCAGTTGGCGCAACTGGTCGCGCTCGGCCTGCAGGGCATCGAAGGCGGCCATCGCGCGGTCCAGCGTCCGCTGCAGCCGCTCGTAGCTGTCCTTCGTCACCTGGCGGGTAGATCGGGCGCTGGAGACGCTGCGCTCCAACTGCCGGACCGCCATCCTCAGTCCTCGGATGCGGCGGCGGAGCGTCCACGAGTACCCGGCCAAAGCCGCCAGCAGCCCGGCGAGGATCCATGTCGTCATCGGGTGTCCTCCGTCCGGCGGGCGGCCGTCTCGGCCCAGTAGTCCACGAACGGCACGGTCCGCTGGTGCACGTACCGGCGCATCCGCGCGGACCGGACCGACTCGGCGATGCGGTCGAGGACGAGGTGACCCAGCAGAGCGAGGCCGCCGACCACGACGAGCAGTACGCCGGCAATGCCGACCCAGATCGCCACCTGCACCACGTCACGACTCACGACTCGTACCCCCGGCCCCACGGGTCGGCGAGGTTGGTGCGCAGCCACCCCAACATCGGCGAGCGCTCGACGAGCGTCCGGTTGACGGGCACGTCGTGGCGGGTGAGTCCGTTCCAGCACCACGCCTGAGCGGACCGGTCGCGCCACACCTGCTGGTGGTCGGCGGACACCACGACACCGCAGTGCTCGCACCGCTCGGCGGTCATGAGTACTGCTCCGGGCAGCAGTGCAGGCAGAAGTGCGCCTGCAGCGCGTGGGCAGTCTCAGCGGAAACGGCGTTGCCCAGGAACGGCGGCCGCCACGTCGCAGCCCCGGCGCAGACGACGGGCTGCGAGGCGTTGGTCCCTGCCCAGCCCTGCAGCTTGTGCGCGGAGGCGTGGCGGATGAGGTCGCCCATCCAGTACGGGGCACTGGGAGAAGGTGCGGTCATTTGCTGCGTGAGCGCCATCGGTTACGCTTCCTTCCGTCCGGCCCCGCGCACCTGTCTCGCTGACTCGCGCGGGGCTGTTCTGTTGCTGGACCCAGGGCGCCTGAACCACCCCGGGGGCTTGAGTCCCGCACCCGCCAGCCACTCCCCTCAGGCGGCCGGCGGGTGCGGGAGGTTAGTGCCGCCCCGCCGGCTGAGACGGGGCGGCGTGCGCGGTACCGGCGTCGGGGGAAGGGACGCCGGTCGCGCGGTCCATGGCGCGGCGGCGCGCACGGACCGAATCAGCGATGTAGCGGCGGTGACCGCCTCGGGTGAACACGAACCGCACCAGCCGGCGGTGGGCCATCCGCTGCAGCGCGCTACGGCTGCAGCCCAGCACCTCCAGCGCCTCGGCCGGGGTCATCGTCTCCGGGTCGGCCGGAAGCCACTCGTGAACCCGCGATGCCTGGATCGGCGTCGCGGCGAGGTCGGCCAGGATCTGCTCCGCCGACACGACGAGGCTCATGACTCCACCGGCCCGGGGAACGTCCGCTGACCCAGATCAGCGAGGCGACGGGCCGTACGCGGCACCACCGACGACCGCCGCGACAGGCTGGGCGCGTCCTCCACCCGGTCGACCTGCCGTAGCTCGCCGTTGATCAGCTGCATCACCGACCAGCCCCACAGGTCACGGATGGCGTAGGCGAGCAGCCGGCCGTGGAAGCGGAGGTCGAGGCGGTGGGTGTCGACCTGGGTGATGGTGAGGCCGCTCATCGGGTCACCACCGTGGCGAACAGGGTCACGAGCAGGCCGACGAAGGTACCGACGGCGATGGCGTTGATCAGGCGACGGGTCATGCCGCTCGCCTCCGCGGTGCGGTGGAGCGGGACGCGATGAACGCCGCCAGCGCCGACTCGGATACGCGGGTCTTCGCCCGACCCATGCCGACCTGGGTGCTGCCCAGCAGACCCTTGGCGATCAGTCGGTACACGCTGTCCTTCGACGTGCTCCACAACTCGGCCACCTCGGCGACGGAGTACAGCCGCTCGGCGCCGGCCTTCTTCGGGCCGGGTGGCGGCGGAGGCGTTCTGGGTCCCGGGGGCGGCGGCGGTGCCGGTGGCGGGTTCGTGCCGCCGCTCACGACTCACCGCCGAACAGCTCCGCGACGGTGGTGCCGAGGACCTCCGCCATGCGCATAGCCACGTCCAGGCTCGGCGTGAACTTGCGGTGACGGAACCGGCTGAGCGTGCCCCGGTCGATGCCGACGAGCGCGGCGCGGTCGATCTCTTTGGTGGCACCCCGCTGTTGCGTGAGCTTGTCGAACAGCTCGTTGTTCAGACACCGTTGCTTGGGTGTGGCACCCATGCCGCGCGCCTCGTCAACATCCGTAGCAGGCATGCCGCAGACCATACGCCGAAGTGGCCAGCGGCACTAGTGCCGCTGCATCACCCGTTCGGGTGATAGTCGGATGACCATTACGGATGTCAATGTGGCACCTATGCAACGTGGAATTGAGCGGGCAGCGGCCCTGAGCCGTCGCCACATCGGCTTGCGGCACAGCGGCCGCGCGGCATCCCCGCAGCCCTCTCGGCCTGCCCTTACTCCACTAGCCCTGACCTACCGTGTGCACGTGCGCAACACTTCGGAGCCTGAGCGTGGCACCTGGGCCACATACATCGCCGCGACCCGGGAGCTGTTCAAGCTGACCAAGGCCGACTTCGCCCGTCGCATCGGCGTCGACCGTGGCACCGTCCACCGGTGGGAGATCGGCCAGCGCAAGCCCGAGGATCCGCGCGTGATCCAGCGCGTCGCGGAAGAGTTCGAGCTGGACCTCGACGAGGCGCTGGCGGCGGCGGGGCTACGGCCGATGCATTCACCACCGACCAAGCCGAGCCGGGAACCTCCTATGGCACCCGAACTCCTCGCGGTGGTGCGGCTGCTGGCCGACCCGAACACGTCCCCGGCGGACAAGGAGTACATCCGCCGCGCGCTCGTCTCCCTGTCGCACCTGCCGCCGGCCGACGCGGCACCGCGCAGCGAAGGCGGCTGACGTGGCCTACATCCGCAAACTCCCCAGCGGCAAGTACCAGGGAACGGTCCGTCACCCCAACGGGAAGCGGATCACGAAGGCCTTCGATCTGAAGCGCCAGGCCGCCGAGTGGGCGCGGGACCTCGAGTCCGAGTACGCCGCCGGCAGCCTTCGCGACCCGCGGGCGGGCCGGATCACGGTGGGAGAGTGGTACGAGCGGTGGTCGGATGCCCGAGGCGTGGAGCCGGTGACGCAGGCGAAGGTGGCGTCGGTGTGGCGGACCCACTGCCAGTCGCAGTGGTCGACGTGGCCGATGGACTCCGTGACCCGGATGGAGGCCCAGGAGTGGGCCAACATCGTCGCGAAGAAGCGACGCGCCCGGCACAAGGGCGTGGACGCCAGCACCTCCGGGGAGAAGCCGCCCGTGATCGCGGCGGCCACCGTCCACGCCGTGGTGCACGTCATGAGCGCGCTGTTCGACGCGGCCTGCAACGAGCGCCCACCCATCGTGCTGAGCAACCCGTTCGCCGACCTGGACCTGCCGACCGTCCCGCCCAGCCCGATCGACTTCTTCACCCACGACGAAGCCGACACGCTGATCAAGGTCCTCGACCGGGACTACGCGCCCCAGTGGGCGGCGCTGGTCGGGCTGGGCATGTGGGTGGGCCTGCGACCCGGTGAGATCTTCGGCCTCTACGGTGACCGGGTCCACTGGCTACGTGGACAGGTCGAAGTGACCCGGGTACTCACCCGACAGGGGCTGCGGGAGTACCCGAAGACGCGCAAGAGCCACCGCATCGTGCCGGTACCGTCCACGGTCATGCCACGTCTGTCCGCGCTGATGGAAGGCAGACCCATCCCCTCGGCCGTGTTCACCGCACCGAAGGGCGGCGCTGTCGACGACTCCGACTTCCGCCTGCGTGTGTGGTACCCGGCCATCGAAGCCGCGGGCGTACGCCGGCTGCCGCCGCGGGCGATGAGACACACCGCGGCCAGCTGGCTGGTGATGGACGGCGTGGACCTGTACCGGGTCCAGGCCCTGCTCGGCCATGAGAGCTACGCCACCACGACCCGTTACGCCCACCTGGCCCCCGACGCGCACGACAAGGTGGTCGAGAGCTGGCGACGCATGAGTGACGCACGGACCCCCAAGAAACCAAGAAGGCCAGCGGCCGGATCTGGCCACTGACCTCGTCGTACTCCTGGTGGGCGATACTGGGTTTGAACCAGTGACCTCTTCCGTGTCAAAGTGGGACAGGTCGCAGGCCAGAGGTTCGAATCCGACTCTGACCTGCAGGTTCGTCCGCATGGCGCCGCATCGTGTCGCAGGGTTCCGCAAGATCGTGACGCATCACTGACGCACGCCGCGATCGCTCTCCCGTATCCGCAGCCGCAGTTTCCGCACCGCCTGCATCACCGTCGGGTTGATCCCGTCCGCCGCGCCGGGTTGGATCAGCTTCCTCGCTGGTACGGGCACCACCACGATCGGCTTGGTCGCCTCCACGGCCGCGGCGATGGCTGCCTCGAGTCGTTCGGTACGCGCCGCGGCGCGCCGGTCGAGCAGTTCCAGGCCGGCCCACCCGATCGTGCCGAGCGTGCCGCAGGACAGCGCCGACACGATCGCGGCGGTCAGCGTCAGCGGCAGCGAGGGATCGTGGTTGGCCCACAGCACGACGGACCAGAGCAGGAACAGCGCCCATCCGCCGAAGCATGCGTACAGGCACGCCCATGGGCGAATCGGTGGCAAGACTGTGCCTCCTCTCAGTCGGGGGCACCTTGCAGAGATCGTGTCGAGATGTTCTTCAACATCACAACCGGCAACCGGCCGGTAACACATCTGCAACTTACCGATCGGGAAGTCGGATGGCTACTGCCAAATAGCCGATCATCCGATGTGTGACCGAGCCGATCGACAGCGCCGCTACAGCCGGGACGGCGCGTCAGCGGTGACGTACACGCCCTTGCCCTGATGGCCTTCGACTAGGCCCTGGGTGCGCAGCGTCAAGATCGCGTTGCGGATGGCGGTGTTGCCGACCCCGTACTGCTCGCGCAGCTGAGGGCCAGTGGGGATCTGCGCACCGGGCGCGAGCTGTCCGGAGGCGATCTGCGCCCGGATGTCGGCGACGATGCGCTGGTACGACGGAGTGATCGGCATGGCAAGGCTCCCTGGGTGGCCCCGCAATTCGATCACCTCCCCCGCTCGGGTTCAAGCACCATGTGCGCGCTTCTTGAGTGAGCGTACATTGTGCGCTATCTTCGGGCTACAGGCTGAGGCGAACTGGGTGGCACCTGTTGAGCCTTCAGCCGGCCGGGGGGCGGGGCTGCGCGCGAGTGCTCCCGACCCCCGGCTCCCGGGTCGATCGGGACATCGGCTCGGATGCAACACCGTGCAGGACCCCGGCAGCGTGCCTGCCCAGACGCCGCGCTGCCGGGTGCACGACCCCCATCTACATCGGCGCCGGAGCGTACGCCCCGTGAGACGCAAGACCCTCATCGACAAGATGGCCGCACGCCTACCCGAGCTCGACGGCGATCTCACCGTCGATCTACAGGTGGCGTGCGGCCGGCAGGACCTGGAGTGGGCGTGCGAGGAGTGGGCGTCAGTCGTGGCCGAGGCTGAGGTGGATGTCGTCGGCGAGGTCTGACTCGCTGTACATGAGCGGGTCGCGGTGTCCGATGGCGATGCCGTAGAAGCCGGCGCCCGGCGGGACGGTGAAGCTGATGAACCCGAACGAGCACACGACCGACTTGAAGTCGTCGCTGCGCATGCCGTTCCCGCCGATCAGGCCAGTGAGGGCGACGGTCTTGCCGGTGGAGTCGGAGATGATGACCTGCGCGCCGACCGAGATGTCGGCGTAACCACCGTCTCCCTCGCAGGGCTTGCCGACCTTCCAGTGCATGTCGGGGTCCACCAGGTCGAGGAAGCCCGTGACCGTGATGGGCTCGACCAATGCTGCGGTGGGGCTCGGCGCCGACGAAGTGACCACCGCTGCGGGCTGCGCGTGCGGCGCGGCCTGCCGCGTCAGCAGGTACGCGCCGAGGGCGACGACCGCCAGCACGCCGAGGGTCCCCGCGATGACGGTGGCGACCAGTCCGACGCGGGAGCGCTTCGGCTCGGGCAGTACCTGCGCCAAGGACACGGGCGAATCGCCCGGAACTATCGGGACGGTGAAGGGCTGGTCATCGGTCACGCCACGCATGGTGACAGGTGGATGCACGAGATCACCGTCAGCCGAACGGGTGAGGCGAGCAGGAGCACGCTACGCGCTACCCGGGGGTATCGTTGTGGACGTGGACGTGACCCGCGCGGTGACCGCGCGCAAACTGGCGGCGGAGCTGTCGAACATGGCAGCGCTCGCCGCGCAGTTGGCCGATGAGGCGGTGTGGGAGCTGACCCGCGTCGAGACCCACGCGGACGTGGCGAAGGCGCTGGGGGTTTCCCTGCCGACGGTGCGCAAGGCGATCCAGGTTCACAACCGCCGGAGGGCGTTGACCGAACGTACCGACTCGGGCAAAACGATTCGGGCGAAGATGGCGGATCACTCCTAACGGGATGTCCGATTCGTTCCCGACCGGAATCTAGTGGATCTCCACGGCATGATCTTTTAACCAGACTCCGGCATACCTGGACATCACTGCTCATCCTTTCGGTCAGAGTTGATACCCCCGGGTATTGCCGTGTCCGGCTTGTCTGTAGCCACAGTGGACAGACCGGGGTTCGTCGATGGCTCAGCCGCCCATATGGCGCGGAAGGTCCGTTTGCGAACAAGCTCGGCTGGCTCATCGGCGATGAGTCCCCGCAACCTGTGCCAGATACGCGCAGGTGAGAGCCCGGTTGCATGAGTGATACCCGGGGGTATTGTTCTCCCTATCGCCACAGCTACCCCGAGGAGAACGACATGGCACGCGACACGCTCCGCCCCGCGAACGGGGACCTTGAGATCGCCGCGAACTTGATGGCGATCCGCTACGCCCAGAGCTACGGCTACTGGGTGCAGGCGCTCTACGCGCCGTCGCCGGACCGGGCGGCGCTCGCGCTGCTGGAGCGACGGTACAAGCGGCAGAGCGAGGCGCTGTTCCGCCTCACCGCCGCGCTCGCCCGGCGGCAGTCCTGACCACCACCGGTGGGGCTCGGTACGCCGAGCCCACGCCGTGGCCGCCAGGCCTATCAGCCCAGCACCTCACGCGGTGAGGCATCAGCCCCGCGTCCCCAATCAGCCCAGGAGGGCAACCATGAACAGCACCACGCGCGACAAGGCCCTGACCACGATCAACGTCGTGATCTGGGTCTTCCTCATCGCGGCTGCGGCGATCAGCTTCAGCCACATCGTCGAGTCCGGTTACCACCTCGGACTGGCGAAGGAGTCCTGGACCGCCCCGATGTTCATCGACGGCATCGCCGTCGTCGGGAAGGTGTCCATGCTCCCCCGCTTCTCGCAGGCGTTCCGACGCAGCGGCTTCCGGCTGCTGATGCTGGGCGGTTCGCTCAGCCTCGCCGCGAACGTGTACGCCGGCCACAACCTCGGACAGCGGATGTTCGGGGTTCTGGTCGTTGCCGGGTTCATGGCGCTGGAGTCGCACGCGACGAAGGCCAGCCGGGCGGTCGCCATCGCGGCCCGCGTCGGCCGGCCGTGGAGCGACGAGCGCCGCGCCGCCCACGCCGCCCGCAAGGCGACGCCGGTCGTCGAGACCCCGGCACCCCCGGTACAGGCCCCGGTCGTGGCGCCAGCACCGGTACGGCACGCGGTACGCACCACGAGCCGCCGGCAGCCGATCAGCCCTTTGACCGGCCGGCCGCTGCTGCAGAACGCCGCCTGAGAACGGCAGAAGCGCCCCACCCGCCGAGGAGAAATCCTCGAACGGGTGGGGCGCTTCTTTGCGTTCAGGGGTCGTACGCTGCACGGATGCGGGAGACGTACCGGGTGGTGGACGGCAAGCCCGACGAGTGCGCCAACGGCCACCCGCTGGTGCCGCCGAACATCCAGGTGTCAGTGATGCGCTGTGGCTGTCAGGGCACCTACGGGCACCAGACCTACCGGTGCTTCACGTGCCACAACATCTCGATCGAGGGGCCGCACGAGGAAGGGGCCGTGCGGCCCTGACCTACATCGGGCGGCCGTCGATGTCGCGGACGTTGCCCGACCAGGTGGTGCCCTCGCAGTACGCGACCGGCGGGCCGATGGGCTGGTGCGCGAACCGGTTGTTCGTCACCACGTAGTTGGGTCCGGCCGGCCGGGTCGAGAGGCCGCAGTACAGGCCGACCTGCCGGGAGCCGATGAGCAGGTTCCGGTCGATGGTGACGTTGCTGCCGATCACCGCGATGGAGGAGGTCTGGATGTACGGGTTGCTGATCGTGTTGCCCCGGATCAGCACCGGCCGCGAGGAGCCCTCGGACTGCCAGCCGTCGTAGTGCGGCGCGCTCGGGTTGTCGTCCGGACCGCCGGGCAGTATCTCGCAGAACGAGTCCAGGATCGTGGTGTCCCCGTCCACCCGGCCGCAGTCGCCGTGGGTCTGAACGTGGCTGAAGCGCAGGGTGTAGCCACGGAACGCCAAGGCGTTCGCGCCTACGCCCGTGGAGACGATGTCGACGTGGTCGAGGATGGTGCCCTTCACCTCGGCGTCGAACGGACGGATCGCGATGAGCGGGTCGCATCCGCCCGTGATTCGCGATTCGCGAATCGTGACGTTCGCGGCGGCGATCGAGACGCAGCCGTTGATGTCCAGGTGTTCGTACACGTGCCCCGCGATGTTGGCCGTGAGTGGGCCGGACGTCGTCAGCGCCACGCCTGCCGGGACGCCGGTGTTCGTCGCGTCCGGGAAGCCGCAGACGTGCGGCGAGGCGGCGCAGTCATTCGGCTGCGTCGTCGGACTGGGGGTGGTCGGGAACACCGTCGGAGTCGGGCTCGGCGGTGGGGTGGTGGTTGGCGGAGCCGTCGTCGGAGGGGCTGTCGTGGTCGGAGGGACGCTCGACGGCGGAGTGGTCGTCGGGCTGACGGTCGGCGTCGGCGTACTGGTAGGCGACGGCGTGACGGGAGCCATGGCGCGCACGCAGTTGTTCAGCCACGTCAGGTACGAGCCGGTAGGCGCCGGCTTCGCCTTGAGTTGCGCCGAGCACTGCGCCCGCATCGCCGCGATCGGGTCGGTGGTCGTTTCGGCGGCTACCGCCGTACTGGGTGACAGCTGCGAGACCAGGCCGATGAACACCACCAGGGCGGCGGCTGCTACGGCGTACCGGGCTCGGACAGTCGTGCGGGTACGGCGGTGTGCGCTCATGTGCATCCTTCCGGTCAAGCGGGCCAACGGATGACGATCTCGGCCACAACCCACGCGGCCAGACCGAGGGCGACCAGCGAGCCGCGGGTACGGACCGCCTCGACGATGAAGAGGATCGCGGCAACGATCAGCAGCGCGAGCACGATGGTGCTCACGGCTTCACCGCCGGAGGGGTGTTCGGTACCTGGTACACGGCGAACGCGCCCAGCGCGGCGAGCAGCACCGTCACCCAGCCGCGAGCGGTGTCGCTCATCGGGATGGCGTTCTGGATGGCGATCAGCGCCGCGGTACCCACCGCGACGATCGCCTTGGCGTATCTCATCGGGGATCCTCTCCGATCCTGTTGCCGCCGATCTCGGTCCGCGGTCCGTCGCGGTGGAGCTGGATGAGCAGGAGCAGCCGCCAGATCGCCATACCCGCGACCGCGCCGAGCAGGAGCGCCAACACCCACGTCGGTACCAGCACGCCCAAGCCGACGAGGAGCAGGCCGGTGGCTTCCAGGCCGGTGGCGGCGGAGAACGAGAAGACGTGCCAGCCCATCGCCCGGTCGGCGCGGCGGTTGGGGTTGCCGTACAGGATGAGGAACACGAACGTGGCGGAGGCGGTGGCGAACAGCTCGCCGAGGAGGATGTTCGTCATCGGTCACCGAACGCGGCGGTGATGCGGGCCACCAGCTCGTCGGGGGCGAGGTCGGCGAAGCGGTCGGCCATCCGGTGCACCGCCGGGGTGTCCGACTTGGCCTGACGCAGGCTTTCCTCCGCCGCGGCCCGCATCTCTGCGGCGTCGTGGCCGTTACGCCGACGCCGCCACCACCAGGTCACGACGTAGGCTCGCGCTGCCGACCCAGTAGTATCCCGATCTGCTTTTCCCGTTCGGCCACGGTCGCCTCCAGCGCGGTGATGGCCGCCTTCAGATCGGCGACCCGTTCCCGGTGCCACCAGCGGGGTATCAGCCAGCCCCGTAGGACGAGCAGTCCGAGGACGGCCCACGGCCCGCCGGTTAGCGTCACGTCCGTCAATGACTGCCACAATTCAGCTCCGCCGTTTCATGGGATGTACTACCCACGGCGGGGTCCAGGCACGCGGGGGATGTGCGGGTCCTATCCGGTGAGGGTCTTGATACCGATGACCAGGGCGACGAGTGCGCCCAGCCCGGCGACGACGGCGAAGAGCTTCTGTACCGGCGACCAGCGCTGCTCGGACAGTGCTCGGCGCGCATCCTCCGCCGCCTTCAGCGCTGCCGCTGTGGTGATGACCGTCCGCGCGTTGGCGTCGGCCTGGTCGCCGAGACGCTGGACCGCCAGGGTCAGCTGGTGCATCTCCTCGGCGAGGTGGGCGATGGAGCCGTTGATCGCGGCGAAGTGCTGGTCGTGGCCGGCAAGGCGGGCCTCGATCTTGCCGGACTCCACGCCCCTGTCGTATGCCTCCGCTGCGGCTTCAGGCACCAGGGGTCGGATCGAGTGCGGCGGCGAGCTTCCCGCGCAGGTCGGTGTTCTCCGCCGCGAGGGCGGCGAGCTGGTCGTGGAGTCCGGCGATCGCCTTCATTACCGGCGCCGCGTCCGGTTTGCCGCCGGATGATGCCAGCGTTTCGGCGATCGCGGTCAGCGTCGCGGACTGGGCCTGCACCTGCTCCAGTACCTGCGTCTGGCCGATGCGCTGGTACAGCCCAGCCAGGCTCAGCTGTCCGTCGCGGTCGTGCACGGCAACCCTGTCCACGCCGTGGGCCAGACCTGTGACGATGTTGAGTAGGTCTGTCAGCTTGGCTTCCTGGTCGGGTGTCATGTCGTCTCCCTCTGGCGCGGCCGTTGGTGACCACTGGCCGAAGTCGGGTTTTGTGGCACGGCACAGGTCGACCGTCCCGCCGGCGAGTTGCACACCGTTGTGGTACTGCTCAACGTGGTTGCCGGGGAACCACACGCCCCTGGACCAGGCGTACGTCTGGAAGAACCAGGCCGCCACCTTGTCCCGACTGGCCCACTGCACCGCCCGCAGCCCGCCGTACACACCGACACGAGCGGGTCCGAGCACCATGGCGGCGCCGCGCAGGTACGCGGCTATCACGGGCCACTGCGTGGCGGTGACGTCGAAGTCAACGGCGAAGTAGATCGGCAGGCTGGGAGCCCCGAGTCGTGTGGCTGCCGTCTGCGCCTGCCGGGCGTGCTGTGCGCCGGCATCATGTCCGCCCAGCGCGGACTGTGCCCCCGCCTCGGCGAGCAAGACGATGCTCAGCCCAGCCGCCCAGATCCGGTCCCGCTCCTGAGCCGTGAGGTGCTTGGCGTCAGACCCCGGTCCGACGTAGCGCATCGCGAACGTCTTGCCGGTCTTAGCCAGTTTGACCTCGTCGATGCGGGTAAACGCGTAGTCGACACCCTCGGCGATACTCATGAGAGCCGACCTCCTATGTGGACTACCGGACGGTCATGAGTGGTACAGGCACTTCGGGGTGGCCAGCAGCGGCGCGAACATGTCGATGTACACGCTGTGGTAGCCGATGGCGTACGAGTCCGGCGGCGCCCAGGCCCCGTAGCAGCGCAGGCCGTTGATGGCTCTCGCCGCCACGGTCGCGTCAGTGGGGGTGTCCCAGTGCTCCACCACGGCAGGGTTGCTCAGCCGCGGATCAGCCCAGTACCTCGGCAGGATGTAGTGGCGCAGGTTGCCGAACCGGGCCGGGTCCGCCGCGGCGAGAAGGCGGGCGCCCTGCCCGGTGGCGATGTGGTCCGGGTGGTCATCGACGATGTGCGAGTGGGTCTTCAACAGCACCGCGCCGGACGTGATGCTGTTCGCGACGTCCAGGATCAGCGCCTGCGCGTCCGCCGCGGTCCAGCCACCGCCCAGGCCGGCGGAGTGCAGCGTGATGGTGCCGAGCCCTGACCCCATGGCGCGTACCGCCGCCGCGGTTTCGTCCAGCCGGGCCTGACCGAAGGCATCCGCCGTCAGTGGGGCGTACCCCTCCGCGGACGGGTTGTGGACCACACCCCACCACGGCGCGACGCTGGAACCCGCTTCGCCGTTGAGTTGGCCCAGGACGTTTGAGGACACCGACGGGGAGATGACGAGCACGTGCACGTCGATGCCCGCGGCGGCATGCTCCACAATGGCGACGCCCGACATGAGGGATTCGTCGTCGGGGTGCGCTGCGACGAACAGAGCCGTAGACATCAGATGCTCACCTGCTCCACATTCATGCGGGAGCCGGTGGCCCCGTCGGTGTTCAGGTTGACGCCGGTGTCCTGGAACGCCTGCATCTCCACGTAGTCACCGATGTTCAGGAACAGCAGCTCGGCAGAGCCGGGAGTTGCGATACCGGTCGCCACGCCAGCTGCGATGAGGACCGCAGTGCCCGCCACCGCGGCGCCGTTCACGGCGTACCGCACACCGCGCCGACCTGTTGCGGAACCGGCGAACGCGACCGTGCCACTGACCTGATACCAGCCCGCGTATGCAGCTGTGAACCGGGAGTTGTTCGTGACGTTGCTGTGCTGGGTCGACGCTGCACCGTCAGCTTGGTCGACAGTTTCGGTGTCCAGGGTGATCGTGCCCCACACGCCCGTCGTGAGCGTCTGCGCGACGGTCTGAATGCCCCGGAAGATGGGCGGATACAACAAGAAGTTCAGCGTGTCGGTAAGCTGGTTGAGCTCCGACACCGATGAGATGGCGGACACGAACGTCGGCGGAGTAGGGACTACGGCCACGACCGCCGCCTTTCAGAACAGGATGACGTCCGACCCGCCCCAAGTCGATGTACCGAGGCGGAACCAGGGACCGGAAGTGCCGTTGGGTGATCCGACCACGGGCGAAGTGCGCCACGTGACGGTGCGCTCGTCGGCGCCGACGCTGTGGGCGATGCCCTCCACCACCTGCTCCGACAACCCCGCCGGCCACGTCGTAGGCGGGTTGGTGATGCGGATCCGCCGGCCGATGGAGACGCCGAGGATCAGCTGCTGTTCTGCGGTGGTACGGGCGTTGAGCGGCACCAGTGGCAACTGCAGGAATCGCTGTCGGGGAACAGCTCCCGGTTGGACCGCGTAGTAGGTGAGGACCCACTTCGCCAGCGCTGGCGCATCCGCTGCCGTGTCCGTGTCCAGGGTGGCCGAGTAGTTCAGGTCCCCGTACTCGGTGGTGCTGGTCGCGTCGAACAGATTCGCCGTCGACCCACCGGTGACTGACACCGATACGGAGGTGCGTGGCCGTTCGGACCACCACGCCACACCGACCCGCAGCCACGAGTACGGGATCTCCACTGGAGGTAGCGGTGACCCGTCACTCTCGCGCCCCAGCAGCGGCCCGGGGAGATTGCGGTGGGTGCGCGCCCAACCCGCGTAGAGCGGGGCGGTGGGCACCCTACTCGTCCCAGCAGATCCAGCAGAGCATGTTGACTGCGGCGGAGAACGTGACCCGGACCCGCAGGAACTTACTCACCGCAATGATGGGGCGTTCGTCAGGCATGAACTGGTAGCTGTAGAACGGTGATCCCGGCCCGGCGGAGACCCCGGAGATTTCCACCACGTCGAAGACGCGGCTGGCCGTGGTGGTGCCCTCTGCGCTCGCGGTGTAACCGGTCGCCGCGGTGCCCAGGGTCAGCAGCGAGGCGGGGCAGTTCGGGTCCAGCGGCTGGATCCCGGACGCGACGTGTGCCGTAACAGTGGCGGCCACGTCGGTCTGGATCAGTTCGATCACGCCGGTGCCAGAGGCGGCCGGGGCGGCGTCGGTGCTGAACCCCCAACTGATGAGTTGCATCTGCCGGGTCGACGGGGTGGCCAACTGCAGCATCGTCTTGATGGCCGTACCTGTGGTCACCTTCGCCGTTGCGGCGGTGGTGGCCATGGCAGCGTTGTACGCCTGATACCTGTGCACGGGGAGACTCCTCAGACGTTGAAGACGCGGCGGCGATCGTGGAACTTCAGCCGGCCGTCGGCCATGAACAACCTGCCGCGCTCGGTACGACGCGCTTCTTCGAGAAGGGTGAGCGGGTCCTTGCCGGCCAGCGATGCGGTGGACATCACGGCCACGCCGGGGTCGACGTCCCGAATCGCGGCGGGGACGTTGGCGTAGTCGAGGATCGTGTTGACCCGCTCGCCCGTGGTCTGCCGCTGCAGTCCGGTAAGGGCTGCGGCAAGCTGCGCGTCGTGGGTGGCTTGGGTGTACGGACCCAGATACACCTGGACGTGCGACACAGAACCCTCGGTGCGCGCGCCGGCGAAGATCTGGGTGAACGTCGCCGAGGCCGGCGCCCCGGCGATGTTCCCGCTGACCGAGCCCATATTGTGGACGTATGCGGTGCAGTCACCCGACGGCAGGGTCATCGACAGACTCACCAGGTTCCAGGCGTTGGTGCGCAGCGCCGGTGGGGTGAGGTCCACGAACGCGCCGTTGACGTAGAAGTCCGCTGTCCACGTCGTGCCCGTCGAGTCGCAGAACAACTCGATGTCGGCCTGCGTGCCGGCGGTGTGCTGGGTGTTGAAGTTCGTGAGCCCGCACGGTGAGAATCCAGCAGGGACAAGAGACCGGGTCACGTCGGGGTAGACCCAGAACACCAGTGTGACCGTGTTCGTGTTGCAGGTGATCGACGGCGACCCCTTCAGGGTCCGCCACCGGGTCGCGTTCAGTACCCCGCCGGAGGTGCCGAGGTCGACGGCGAACTGCACCGGAGATCGATCATCAGTGAACGCGACCGGGCCGACTGCGGGCGTGATGAACTCAGACTCGGTGAACAGCGCGGTGGTGAGTGCCGGTTCAACCGAGACCCCGGCCGCGCTCATCGGCGCGGCGTCCCCCACGACGTTGGTGAACGTACTCGACCCAGCGGGATCCAGCAGCGGCCAGTACGACTGCAACGTGGCACGGCCAGCGTTGCGGACGTACTCGGTGAGGGTGGAGATGAACGCCCGCGAGTTGCGGAGCCTGGACAGGCGGTCCGCCGCGGTGGCCGCCGTCGTCAGGAATGCGACGGGCGGCGCCGCGCTGGTGTCGACGAGCGGCACCTGCGTCGGCGGCCCCAGGTACCCGTCGAAGAGGCAGAACGTCTGCGCGCCGATCGTCTCCTCGACCCGCACTCGGCGGGCCTCCTTGAACCACGGGAACAGTCCGGCGGAGTCGGTGAACTCGTGGTTGTCGTTGCGCCACGCCAGCCGCGCCACGCTGGGTTCGGCGGTCTCGTCGAGGTCGGTCTGCTGACCGGTGTCGGTCTGCAGGTCGCCTTCGCGGAACGTGACGTAGTCACTGAGGTCAACCCACACCGGGTCTGCGTCCGGCGAGGCGGAGGATGCCTTGACCGTGATGGTCGAACCCCACACGGTGGGCAGGCCGGTCACGGGTACGCCGCGTTGATACGGGTCTGCGGGACGTTGCGCTGCACCGCGTCAGAGATCATCTCCTTGCGGAGCGTCCGACCGGAGGTGTCCTTCACGACCACGGTGATGTCGTGGCGCGTCGACCGGGGACCAGCGAGGAGCGCCGCCGTTTGCTGGGCGGGGATCGTGTAGCCGGGTGAGGTGTCGAAGTGCAACTCGGGGCCCTGCTCGCCGTAGATGTTCATACCCGGCTCGTTCGGCCCACCCGCCGCGTGCTTCTTCGGCGCCTTCGTCGAGCCGCCGGCCCAATTGGCCAGCGCCGACAGTGTGGACCTGAGCTCGTTCAGCGTCGCGCCGAACCATGAGGTGTTCACCTTGATGTTGACCGTCTTCTGCGCCGGCAGTTGGAATAGTTGGTCGGCGAGCTTCTTGACCTCGTTCTTGGCCTTGCCGGTGGCGTTCGCGGACTTCTCCGCCGCCACCTTGCTCTCTGCGAGGATCCGGTTGGCGCCGGCGAGCGCCTTCGTCTGGCCGTCCGCGGCGACGTGCTGCTCGTAGTACGCCTGGGCCGCCTTCACCGCGGCCTCGGCAGCCGCCTCGAGCGCGGTCCGGTTGCGGAGCGCCTCGATGGTGTTACCGACGATCTTGCCGTGGTTGTCTTTGAAGACCTCACCGAGCGCCTCGATCTTCTCCTTAGCCGACAACAGCGCGGCGTCGGAGTTGACCATCGTCCCGTTCAGTTCGGTCCAGATGTCGGTGAGTGTTTTGCCCTTGGCCACGAGGTCGTCGAGGGAGGAGGCGAGGTCGGCCTGCTTCACCGCGGCCGCCATCGCTGCCTGGCCCTGCGCGTCGGTGCCGTTCTTCGCCTCGTCGAGTGCCGCCGCGTACTCCGGCAGGGCCTTGTTCAGTTCGTTGGTGGAGATGCCGAACTTGGCGCCCTCGTCAGCCAGAGACCTGAACGCCGCCTCGGCATCGGCGGAGTGACCCGATGTGACGAGCTGCGCCATGGCGGTGTCGAGCGCGGCGATGCGCTCCTTGGTCCTGGTGAGGCTGTCTTCGAAGAGATGCCCGGTACCGGTCAGGCCTTCGACGGTGCCGGCGAACCCGGAGGTCATGTCCGTCCAGACGCCGGTGTCCATCGACTTCAGCGCGTCGTCGAGGTGGGTCAGGTCTTCGCCGAACACCCGGGCCATCTCGCCCGCGACGGTACCGTCCTTGCCGAACTTAGCAAGGCCCCGCGCGAGCGCGTTTACCTGCGCGTTGAGGGGGTCGCCGAAGATGGCGTCGACGGCCTGCCCGGCTGCGGCGACCGCGGCGAGCGCCACCGCCGCCTTCGAGGCCCAGCGGGTGGACTTCTCGAGGCCTACCGCGACGTTGGCCGACACGGGACCGGCCTTGTTCAGGGCGTCCATGGCATCGCCGACGGTCCTGCGCACCTTCAGCCACGCCGCGGCGGCGAGCAGAGCGGCACCGGACAGACCGGCGAGGACGACGATGCCGTTCTTCACCGGCCCGGGCAGGTCGGTGAAGAGACCCACCAGGTGGTCGAGCGCCTGGACGAGGATACGCAGACCCGAGTTCGTGCCGGTCGAGGACTCGATGAACAGCGTCTCGAGCTGCCCCTTCAGTCGCTCGATGTCCCCGGCGAGGTTGTCGGTCATCGTCGCCGCGGTTTTCGACGCGGCGCCCTGCTGGTCGACCTTCTTCGTCCAGTCCTGGATGCCCTGCGCGCCCTGCTGGTACAGGATGTTCGCAGCGCGCATCGCGTCCGACCCGAAGATGGTGGCGAGCGCGGACTGGCGCTGCTCCTGCGTCAACCCGCCCAACTTGTCCTGTAACTCGCCGGCCAGTTTGGACAGGCCGACGAAGTTGCCCGAGGCGTCGTAGGCCTGGATGCCGAGTTCCTTCATCAGGTCCTTGGCCTTCACCGACGGCGCCGCGAGCTGAAGCAGCAGCTGCTTCAGCGACGTCCCCGCGTCCGAGCCCCGCAGCGCGTTCTGCGCGAATGCGGACAGCGTGCCGACGGTCTCCTCCATCGACAGCCCGAACTGACTCGCGGCGATGCCGGACATCCGCATCGCCATCGACAGGTCGTGCACGTCGGTGACGGAGGCGTTCGCGCCGGCGGCCAGCACGTCCGCGACGTGCCCGACATCCTTACCCTTCAGGCCGAAAATGGTCATCGCCTGCACCGACACGGTGGCCGCTTCGGCCAGGTCCAGCTGTCCCGCCGCGGCGAGGGAGAGGGACCCGCTGAGGGCGCCACCCAGGATCTCCGACGTGGACAGGCCAGCCCGGGCGAGTTCCACCTCGGCCTGCGCCGCCTCCGTCGCGGAGAAGACGGTGGCCTTGCCGGCCTCCAGTGCGCCCTTGCGGAGGTTGTCCATTTCGGTCGCCGTGGCACCAGACGCGGCCTTCACGGCCGACATCTGCTTGTCGAACTCCATCGACGTCTTCACCGCCCACCCGGCGAGGGCGGCGAGAGACAGGCCTGCGGCGGTGGCCGAGCTGGAGATGGCGTGCATACCGGAAGAGTTGGTCTTGCGGAGCCTCTCCAGTTCCCCGCCGAACTCCTTGGTGGCCTTGACCGACGTGGAGATCCCGGCGACGTAGCCCTGAACCTTCGCGATGAGTTCGACGGCGACGGTGCGCTCGGCCACGTCTACCCCCGCTTCGCGTAGATGAACAGGCCCCGCGCGTTGGTGCGGTCCTCAGCGACGGCCTGCATCACCCGACCCGGCTGGCAGATCTCCTCGTGGACGGTCCACGTCTGGGCGGTGGACGGGTCGCGGCAGACGTCCATCGGGTACCCGCATGTGGGGCAGGTGGTTCTCCGCTCGGCCATCAGCGCCAGGACCAGGCCGCGGTCCTCGTCGGTCCACTCGGGTTCGGTGGTGGTGACGGACCGGGTCAGTTGCCCGTTGTCGTACTCGTAGGTGGTGACGCTGACAGGTGTGGCGCCGCGCCATTTGCTGTACGGGATGTGGAGGTCGGCCGCCGCCTCGACTTCGGCCCTGAGTTCTGGGTCGTCGCGGAGGCGGCGACGGAGAAAGGGACGCTCACCTTGCCGGTGTTGAGCGCCCACGCCGCCTCGGACAACTCCGACCAGCTCTCGGCGTTGAGCTGGTCGACGAGGGTTGCCACCTGCTCGGCCGTCATCACCGGGTCGATGCAGGTCCGCGCGACGAGGTCGGTGAGCCAGTCGAACCACCTGTCGTTCCAGGCGTCTTCGGACTCCTCGACCAGATCCCGCATCGGCCGGCCGGCGTAGAACGTCGTCCAGGCCCGGGGGTGGATGCGCTGCAGC
>Ga0070702_100000018_pt1 | contig 47204 bp, 49 predicted proteins | sample KBSK5103metaG_FD_65466 | JGI IMG/M metagenome (GOLD analysis project Ga0070702, IMG submission 65466) | Corn, switchgrass and miscanthus rhizosphere microbial communities from Kellogg Biological Station, Michigan, USA - KBS K5-10-3 metaG | ecosystem: Host-associated > Plants > Roots >... | reverse complement strand
CCCAATGCGCGCAGCGTTTCGCTCGTCAGCACCATCGAAGTGATTGGCCAAGACAATATCGTCGGCGCCAAGACGGGATCGCATTTCGGCCAGAACATCTACCACCTCGCGGTTGGATGGTGGGCGCCGAACGGGCAAACGATCGTTGCCGTAGTCTTGGGCAGCGCAAGCGACCGATCCCGCTACGACGATGTACGGGCGATCCTCGCGGCGCTACCACGCGATTTTCCGGATCTGGCCGGCCCGGCTACAGCAGCGGCGCCCGCGCAGAGCGGCCCGCGAGCCTGTCAGTAGGCAGCGAGGATCATTCTTCGAATTTGGGCGCCTCCGCGCTCGTGCGCTTGTAGCTTCCGGCGCCTGACACGTTGAGACCCATCCCGCAGGTTCCGTCCTGCGTGATGTCGAGCTTGCCGGCCGCGAACTTGAACGACAAGGTGCAGTCCGCATCCTGATCGACATATTTGGCGCTGTTGCCCATCAGCGGAACCTCGCCAGTTATTTCCCCGGTATTCTGCCGGTACGTCGCGTTGATCGAGAACTTTATCCGCTCGCCAGTCTGCTGAATCAGCGCTTCGCCGTTCTGCATCTTGTAGGTGCCGGTGAAGCTTCCGAAGGCCGGAGCCGTCGAGGGCCCGCTCAGCGCAGCGATCCGATCGGCGTATGTCTTCTTGAGGCACGCGGTATTGGTGCATCGATCGCGCGAGGAGAGCCAGGACTTCTGCTCCGTTTCGAGCGCGGAGGCATTGGTTGCTGCCGCACGCGCGGCCTTGTACAAGCGCGCCAATTGATCGTCCATGCTGGACAACCGCTTGTCGGAGCAGATCGCCTTCTCGACGAAGCTCGACGCCTTCGCGCAGTCGAAGCTGGCGGCCTGGGCGGAAGACATCAGGATGAGTGACAAAAGCGCCGTGCAGCCCCTTGCCCGCATGAGTCGAATCCTCCCGGCATTTGCCATTGGCAACGCCCTTATAGCGGGGTTTCAAGAGTCCGGCGCGCCGCCGGCTAACAGACGGCCAATTTCCATGAAAGTAGGCAAATTTTCATGTATTTCGGTGTCTAATTCGCCGCGTTGGCGCCATGGTTTTGCGCTATTCATATGTCACGGCAATAACGACTGACGTGGGGGACACACGTTGAGTCTCTTGGCCGCAGGGCTCGCTCTTTTCATTCTTCTCATCGCGTCCTACAGCGGACGCGCCGCCTGGATTGCGCTCGGTTCGGCGACGCTGTCGATGGCTGCGCTCGCCGGCGTGCTGTTTCTCGCCGCAAGCCAGGATCCCGGCCAGGTGCGAGCCGGCGCTGCCTGGGTGGCAAACGAGCTCTCGCTTGTGGCAGACCGACCGACCGTTGAGCATCTCAAGTCGGCTGTTGAACGACTCTCCACCGCTTTGTCCTGCGAGGCCGCACAGAAGCCGGGATGCACGACGGCTGCAAGTGCGGATACGCCCGCCGCTGCACCTGAGGCAATGCAAGCCGCTGCCACGACGAGCTGGCTTGAGCCGGAGGCAACTCCCGAGCCCGTGGTACAAGAACCGCCGAAGCAGGAGCTCGCGAAACAAAGGCCTCAGAAGCAGGAGCTCGCAAAGCAAGAGCCTCAGAAGCAAGAGGCAAGAGGCGCATCCAAGTCTCCGGTCGCTTGGCGTCTCGATGATGCGGGTGTCCAGATCTCATCGGGCGGCGCTGGAGGATTTTCGGTCGGCGGGATGAACGTCTCCGATAAAGCCCTGGAGCAGATCCATGCTGTCCTCAAGCCCGATGGAACTCAGCGCGAAATGCCGCTGTCGCTGAGCGTCGAGGGACAAAGTTCCGAGCCTGGAACCAGCATTCCCGCAGGTGCCCGGTTCAGCCTCGCCTCCGCAACTCCAAACGAGGATGGTTCAGAAACATCCGGTGGCGCAATTCTCTCGTTCCGCTACGTGCAAGCTGGACAACGCAAGAGCTCGATCCTCTACCTCACCCCGGCAACAGTCGCGCGCTTGGCCAATCGCTGACAGCACGCATCAACTGCGGGCAGCCCGATCGGGTGCCAAATAAATCCTGACGAGCGCGTCTACCTCGCGACGTAGACGATCTGTCGCGCAGTCGGCTCAACCAGAACTCGTTGCCCGTTGACGTAGGAATAGAGGTAGGGCGATTGCGGAATGGGATAGACGGGCACGGCCGGAGGCAACACTGCTCCGACCATCACCTCGCCGTTGACTAGAACCGGTTGGATCGCCTGCTGCATCATGTAGGACAGGACCGTCGGGGGTGGAGCGACCGGCTGGACAACGCCAACGGTTGGCGCAACCGGCACCATGGCGCCGACCGGCGGCGTCGCCACGACTGGCGCCCCGGTGTTGGCCGGCGTCACCACCGGAATGCCGAGCTGAGCACCAACAACTTGGAGATTCTTCGGCGTGCCAGCAGCGCTGGTCACAAGATAGGGAGCCGAAGCCCAGCCGGTCACCCCGCCCGGAAGGGCGACGGCGCACCAGGAATAGTCCGATACGCATCCGGTGATCTGGGCGGGAGTGTTGGCCGGGATCTGGCTCACCACCTGATATTGGAATCCTGGGCCGCTCCGCACATTGAGATGACCGGTTGGGGAAGAGGCAGTCACCGCCAAGGCAGGGCCTGCGGCGAGCGCAGCGCCCAGAAGCGAAGCAAGGCCAATCATTACGTGCGTGCGGTGCATGATGCGTCTCCCCTTCATCAAGTCGTGTTTGGCTGACCCTCAGCGCCACAGCTATAAAACGGCCGGGCCCCTCAAGTCATGCCGGACCGGCGCGGAGATAGAGGAATGTTTTCGCGCGTTTTCGATTGTCGGGTCGCCGGCATGATTCATCGCTTCGCCGGGCGAGCCTGCGAAGTCATGTCAAGGCTTGCCCTCGAGCTTGACCTTCGCTGCTCTACTCGTTGATCCCTGCTCACTTGCTCCATAAGGTCTGTTTTCCCTAAAGCAGGATGTTGCTGGGGGCCTTTCAGCTTCAGGACAAGCGTTTTGCCTTAATGTAGCGGAAAAAAGCTCCCGTTCCGAGACCGTTGCCGGTCGCCTTCTCGATGATTTCCTCGGCCGAGAGCCGCTGGCCTACCCGATAAATATTGGTGCGGAGCCAGGCGAGCAGGCCGCCAAATTCGCCGCGACGGATTTCGTCATCGAGGGGATGCTCGTGCGCGTAAGCTTCCGCAAGCTGCGCCGCATATAGGCTACCCAACGTGTAGGTCGGAAAATACCCGAACATGCCGAGCGACCAATGCACGTCCTGAAGCACGCCTTCGCGGTCAGATTTCGGAGTTGCCCCGATCAATGACGTGCTGCGCTCGTCCCAAACTTGCGGCAGATCGCGAACGGCGAGCGAGCCGGAGATGAGCGCGACCTCGAGCTCGTAGCGCAGCACGATATGGAGATGATAGGAGACCTCGTCCGCCGCCACCCGGTTCACCCCGGGCCGCACCAGATTCACGCTGCGATAGAACGGCTCGGCGTCGAGGCCATCGACCACCTCCGGGAACAACTCCCGCAAACTCGGCAAGGCATAATCCCAAAAGGCACGGGCGCGGCCGACATGGTTTTCCCACAGGCGCGCTTGGGATTCTTGCAAGCCCATGCTGGGAGCCTCGGCAAGCAGCGTGTCGCGGTCCTCTGGATCGAAGCCTTGGTCGTAGAGGCCGTGCCCCCCTTCATGCAGCGCAGCCAACACTGCTTCGGAGACATTCCTCTCATCGACCCTAATGGTCAGGCGCACGTCGTTTAGGCCCGCAAGAAGCGAGAAGGGATGGGTCGAGCGGTCGAGCCGCCCCCGCTCGAAGGCAAAGCCCATTCTCGCGAGCAAGCGCCGGCTGAGCTCCCACTGCCCGGCGTCGGGAAAGGTGCGTCCGTGCAGCACTCCATCGGGGCGCGGATCGGCCCCGCGAACCAGCGGCACCAGAGCATTGCGCACCTCCTCCAGCACGGGATCGAGGCGCGAGCGGCTCATGCCGGGCTCGTGCTCGTCGAGCAGGGCCTCATAAGGATCGCCCTCGCCGGCAAGCGCCTGTGCGCGTTCTCGCACCAGCGCGACCAACCTCTCAAAGGATGGCGCGAACAGAGCATAGGAGCTCTTTTTGCGTGCCTCTTCCCAGGTCCCAAGAGCCTGCGACCTCGCATGGGCGAAGTGGCGCACGAGATCCTCGGGCAACGCCAGAGCTTGGCGCCGCAAACGCCGAAGCAGGAAGAGCTCGCGCGCAAGCCGCTCGTTCCCGTCAGACTGCGCGGCGACCTCCTCCACCAGATCGCCTAGCCGGTCAGACGCCAGCAATTTGTGGCGAATGCCTTCGAGCGTCGCAAGCTGCTGCCCTCGTTCCGCACGTCCCGCAGGCGGCAGTAGGGTTTCCTCGTCCCAACCGAGCAGCGCGATGGTCTGATCGAGATGGCGCAATTCCGAGATTTGCGCGCGCAGCGATTGCTCCAAGTCCTCGGCGCGGCTGATGGGACGTTTGGGGATGCGCAGCTCGGCCGGGACCTCGGCCTCGAGCACCGCAGCAAGCCCCCCGCGCTGGGCGACATTGACCACTTGCTTCTGCGACACCCGGGAGATGGTGCCGAGTCCATTCTCGGTCGCGGCAAAACCCATCACCGCATAGAACGGCTCGCCGAAAACGCGTCCGTCCGGACCGACAACCGGGAACTCGTGCACCGGAAGCCGCGTCGCCGTCTGCACCACCCAGGAATTCTCGGGATCCTCCGCGCTCAGGACCGCCTTCTCTAAAGCTCTCTCCCAGTCGGCTTGCTCGGTCGCAGGACCGATCATGACTCCACTACCGCCATAGGCGCGGTTCGGCTTCAGCACCAGCAGGTCGCGATTAAGGCGCGCATATTCGAGCAGGTCACCTTCCTCGTCGTGGGGCAGCGTCGTGCGCCGATCCGCCAAGAGTCGCGTCCACAACACATGGCGCCGGAACAGTCTGCGGTCGTCTGCGCCGAAATATTGCTCGCCGAGCGCAGGCTCGGTCAGAATCTCGAAGGCGCTCTTGTGATCGAAATCGCCGACGAGCGACGAGACGACGCGGTTCTGCCGGAACAGGAGCCGCATTGCTTCGAGTGGGCGCCCGATCTCCTTCGCGAGAGCGATCAGCTCGCGCAGCTCGTAATCGCGGTAGACGACGTCGATCTTGACGTCCTCGTAGAAGACCTCCTCCCCCTCCGCGCGCAACTCGCGCGGATCGGCGTGGGCGATGGTGAGACCATGCCGCTCAGACAGGAATTCGCTCAACACCGACTGCTCGGCAGGCCCCTCATGCACGTATTTCGGTTCGACAAAGCAGAGCTGACACGACTCCCGGCCGATGGCGCGGGCGTGATCGATCAACACCTGGACAAACAATTCGCGCTGGTCCCGCGGCAGCTCGACGACGAGGCTCGGGTCGTGCCCAAGCAAGGTCGGCATGACGTCGCGCATGACGAGCTGCTCGGCGATCGGGGCGTAGTGAATTCCGCCTACTCCGGTGAGGTTCGGTTCCATGAAGTGGAGCGAGTCCTGCCAGCCGGCGCCGGTGAAATCGCACACCGCATCGAGCCGGCCATAGATCGAATTGAAGCGCGAGTGCTCCTTCGTCCACGTATCGCGGAACCAGCGCTCCTCGTCGGGCGTGATCGCCACGATTTTCCTGATCCGCTCGTCTTGCAGATAGAGATCGGGCAAGCGCTTCAGCGCCTCGATCAACTGAAGGCAGACGTGATGGACGTAACTGAGCTGCTCCTGCATCACGAGCAACGGGCGCAGCATCAAGCGGACCGGTTCCTGCACTCCCTCATGCTCGTAGATCATCTCGTTGGCGCGCGCGTCCGCAAGCAGGCGTGCGGCGATCCGCGCGAAGGTCGCATCGCTGACGTGATTTGCGGCGCGCCTGATCCGCGCTTCGAGCGTGGCGCCGGAAAGCCCGAGCGCCTCGGCAGGACTGAGGATCGGCCGCGTCACAGAGGGATGTGTCGTGCTTCTTGGGCGGGTTCTCGAGGTGCTTATTGCGCAGCATCTGTAGCGCCCGGGCGCGCTTGCTCGCAAGCTTCATCGCTTCGCCGGGCGAGCCCGCGAAGTCATATCAAAGCTTGCCCTCGGGCTTGACCCGAGGGAGCTTCCCCTTCGATCGAAGGGGAAGGCGCGCCGAAAAGCGCAAACCTATGGTTCCGCGATCCTTTGTGAGGACCACGGCGGGCGCCTCTCGGCGCGCCACATGCGCTCAAGTAGGCCAGAGGCCGGTAGCGCATGGTATTTGCGGACGTCTTGTCGGCACCGGGCCCTGCTTTTCGTTGCTGGACAAACCGGTCGATCAGCTAGCTCCTAGCAGGACCTCGTAGACAGTGGGTCCGGAGGGAGCTCCGGCACCGCCCGAGCGCAGGCGCCGCACCTCGTCCCGCGTCACGAACGCCTCATGATGCGCCCTTCAACTGGACGAGGTGATCCGGACTCTAAGTGAAGTTTGGCGCCGGGGATAAGACCCGATCGGGGCGAAGCCCCTCTTCCCAAATTGCAGGCGGTTCCAAGCCCTCGTCCTCCTGGAGGACGGGTGCAGCGGTGGAAGGCGACAATTTTGCCCAAGAAATGTCATCATAACACTTGACAGTGACTGAAATGACACGGCCTCGCCCGCATGGTGAGAGGTCAGGCGCATCCCCTAGAAGGTCCGGTCAGAAGTGCAGCCCCTCAGAGCCCAAGCCAGGCAGCTCGCGTCAGAGCCTTCGCATCAGGATATTCCCGCCCTGGCGAAGCGCTTCCTTGAGCCGCTGCGCGGAGAAAATCCTCCCGCGCCGAGGCGGCCAGCCTTCCCAAGACCGACCCTGGTTCCGACAGCGATTGGCTTCCCCAGCCAGCAAGCCCACGCGAAGGTTCAGCCAGACGCGCCCGAGCCGAGGCCGGCCGCGGATCAAGGCAAGCGCGGTCTGAGCAGAAATGCTTGGGTCTCGGCTTTGGTGGTCTTGGCCCTCATTCCATTGACCATGCTCTTCGTTCGGCTGTGGCAGGACATGGTGGCAGCGCACGCAGTTCATGGAACACCTCCTGCTGCCAAATCGAGCACACCGAGCCCGCCTGCCCCAACCGCTTTGGCGCAGCCCGAGCAACGCCCGAGTACGTTGGAAGTCGCTCTTTCCTCGCCTGACCGCATCGAGGCCAAGGCCGGCGACGTCATCGAGTTTCCCGTCGCCATTGACGCGACTGACGCGCTCCCAGTGCGCAGCATCATCGCCGTCACTGCGCTCCCCGAGGGCGCCACCTTCTCGCAAGGCCGTCCCTATGGCATCACTGGTTGGAGCCTCCGCACCGACGAGATCGCCGACTTGCAATTGCGTCTGCCGGAGCGTGGGGCCACCTCCAACATGCGCCTCGAGCTCATCGCGGCGGACGGAACCGTACTGGCGCAATCCGAAACACGGCTGAGCATCGCCCCCTCGTCCGCTGACACCGCCGCCGTCGCCGCGAGCGCAAGCAATCCCTTCGAACAGGTCGCGACAGCCGAGACAACCCGATCGATCGACAGCTCGTCGCTCCCGCCACAGCAGAGGCCGGCAGCGTCGGCCGGAGCCGCCCCCGCGGTGAAGGTCAACACCGTAAAGGTCGTGACCATACCGGCCCCGCCACCGGCGCGCCCGCATGACGGGGGCTATGCGCTGGGTCCCCCGCCGGAAGAGCCGCGAGCGCCCGCCGAGTGGATGGAGACCAAATCCGCGGTGGACATGCACGCGAAGGCGGAGAAATCCTCAGAGACGGTCAAGGTCGCCGGCAAGGGCCTCAAGCTGCGGGTCATGGCGCGGCATAAGAAGTGGGTGCAGGTCACCGATCCCAAAACATCGACGACCGGCTGGATCTATAACCGCTTCCTCACGCCGATCGAGCCCGCCGCGCATTAGCGCGCCCTTCAAGTGGGCCCAACCGGCCCGCATGCGCTGAGTTTGCCAAATTGTGGATGGCCGGGCCAAGCCCGGCCATGACGATCCGAAGGCGTTTCAGCTGCTCAAAGCGGGATGTTGTCGTGCTTCTTGGGCGGGTTGGCGAGGTGCTTGTTGCGCAGCATCTGTAGCGCTCGAGCGATGCGCTTGCGCGTACCGTGCGGCATGATCACCTCGTCGATATAGCCGCGCTCGGCCGCCACGAACGGATTGGCGAAGCGCGCCTGGTATTCGTCGATGCGTTTCTTGATCTTGGCGGGGTTCGCGAGCTCGGCGCGGTAGAGGATCTCGGCTGCGCCCTTGGCCCCCATCACCGCGATCTCGGCCGAGGGCCAAGCATAGTTGATGTCGCCCCTGATGTGCTTCGAGCTCATGACGTCGTAGGCCCCGCCATAGGCTTTCCGCGTGATCACCGTTACCTTCGGCACAGTCGCCTCGGTGAAGGCGAACAGGAGCTTGGCGCCGTGCTTGATCAGCCCGCCATATTCCTGGTCGGTGCCGGGCAGGAAGCCCGGCACATCGACGAAGGTGACGATCGGGATGTTGAAGCAGTCGCAGAAGCGCACGAAGCGCGCGGCTTTCCGCGATGCGTCTGAATCGAGCACGCCGGCGAGCACCATGGGCTGATTGGCGACGATGCCAATGGTGCGCCCTTCCATGCGGGCGAAGCCGATCACGATATTGCGGGCGTAGGCCTCCTGAATCTCGAAGAAGTCGCCCTCGTCGACAACTTTGAGGATCAGCTCCTTGATGTCGTAGGGCTTGTTCGGATTGTCTGGGATGAGCGTGTCGAGCGACGGCTCATCGCGGTCCCACGGATCGCGGGTGGGAAGCTCAGGCACGCCGGAGATATTGCTCGACGGCAGGAAGTCCATCAGCCGGCGCATCTGGAGCAGCGCCTCGACGTCGTTCTCGTAGGCGCCGTCGGCGATCGACGACTTCGTCGTATGGACGATGGCGCCGCCGAGCTGCTCGGCCGTCACTTCCTCCTTGGTCACGGTCTTCACCACATCGGGACCGGTGACGAACATGTAGGAGGTGTCCTTCACCATGAAGATGAAGTCGGTCATGGCGGGGGAGTAAACATCGCCGCCGGCGCACGGGCCCATGATCACGCTGATCTGCGGGATCACGCCCGAGGCGAGCACGTTGCGGGTGAACACCTCGCCATAGCCGCCGAGCGCCGCCACGCCCTCCTGGATGCGCGCGCCGCCGGCGTCGAACAGGCCGATGATCGGCGCGCGGTTCTGCAGCGCCATGTCCTGGATCTTGATCATCTTGTTGGCGTGCGCTTCCGAGAGCGAGCCGCCGAACACGGTGAAATCCTTGGCGAACACATAGGTGACGCGGCCATTGATGGTGCCCCAGCCGGTGACCACGCCGTCGCCTGGGACTTTGCTCTGCTCCATGCCGAAATCGATGCAGCGGTGCTCGACATACATGTCGAACTCCTCGAAGGAGCCTTCGTCGAGCAGGAGCTCGAGGCGCTCTCTCGCCGTGAGCTTGCCGCGCTTGTGCTGAGCGTCGATGCGGGCCTGGCCGCCGCCGGCTCGCGCCTTGTCGCGACGGATTTCAAGCTCCTCTAAGACTTCCTTCATCAGCCCGCTCCCAATGACGCAAGGGTGACGGTGAATAGCATGGGGGGGAAGCCGCGCAAATGCCGCCGCTTCCCGGGAACAGGCCGAATCGGGCCGCGATGCCGCATGCGTCACCGCCGCCCATATTCGGCTAAATTGCTGTCAAAATTGGATAATAATCCGCGCCGCAAAGGAAGGGAGCGCCCGATGGGAACACTTCACCTGACGCGGCGCGGGTTCTTGGTTGCCGCCGGAAGCGCCGCTTGTTTAGCTGTGCTCCGACCGAGGATCGCCCGCGCGATGGCTGTGCCGCTCAACGATTTCAAGACGACCATGACAACCATGTTCTGGGTCGGCGAGCAGGCCGACGCCGAGAATGCCTACATCCCCAATCACCAGAGTTACTGGGACAAGGATTGGCTCGCCAGTTTCGGCGGCGTGGATGATCCCTGGCATCGCAACGGCCATTGGCCGGCAGGGTTCGCACCAAAGGAGAACCCGTTCTACGTGGCGCTGCCCTATGGCGAGTTCGCCGAGCAGAACCAGCTGAAGGCCGAGGCGAGCGACATCCCCTGGTATCGCCCCGGGCTCGATCCCCTGCTGAAGAACCGCTGGGTCGAGATCCGCTACAATGGGCGCTCCTGTTACGCGCAATGGCAGGATGTCGGTCCGTGCGGCGAGGACGACTTCGGGTTCGTGTTCGGCGACGCAGACGTGCCGCTCAACACTTTCGACGCCGAGGCCGGGTTGGATCTGTCTCCAGCGGTCTGGCATCACCTCGGCATGACCGACAATGCGCTGACCGAATGGCGTTTCGTGGATCAATCGGAGGTTCCGGAAGGACCCTGGACCGAAATCGTCACCAGATCCGGCAATAACCGCTGAATTTCAGCCGCGAAGTGTCTCGAGCACTCGTGCCGCTGCGTCGAAGTCGCGACGGCGATGGGCGCGGCGGTGCGCGGCCTCGGCATCCTCGCCCCACTGGCTGATCTGGAAGTCCTCATCCACATGGGCTGCCTGCCATGCCTGTTCAGGGGTGAGCCTGCCGCGCAACACCGCAGTCGGAAGCAGGGCTGAGCCGGTGAGCGTGGTCATGACGTGCATTGCAGCGAGGCTGAAGGCGTCGAGTCCCTCCAGCGCGCGTCTGACGCCATCAAGTGAAGCTTTGGGCTGGGCCACATGCACGACGCCTTCGGCAAGGTTGAGGGGCGCATCGAGCGTGGTCTTGGCCCAGGAGAGCACCGGGTCCCAATGCTTGGTCTGCGATGCGACCAACGCTTTCGGCCCCTCGGTACGGTAGCAGAGGAGATCGGAGCCGGCATATTTCAGGATGTCATCGATCACCGTCTGCTCGTGACCTCTAACCCCGTCGATCGCGCTATTGGCGAGCTTAGTGAGCGGCATGGTCGAAGGATCGATGCGCTCCTGTTGCGCACGCCATTCGTCGGCGGCCGCCTCGGCGAGCGCCCGTGTGGGGAAAATAAGATGCGACTTGCCTGGGGTGCGCACCGGCTTGCCGTCGAGCAGAAGCGAGGCCGCCCCGCCCTCCTCATGTTTTATTGTGACGTCCTTGTAGAAGCGCTTGGGAAGATTTGCGGCGCGCGAGACACCTAAAGCGGCACTTTTGCTCGTGGAAGTCATCTCTCGCGCTCAGCCTTTGCGTGCCTTCGCGCCAGCCGGGCGCTTCGGCACCGGCTCGGCCCTGACAGGCGTGCGCGTGCGCGACTTCTCCTTGCGTGCAAGCTTCTCGTAGTCCAGCCGCAGTTCCTGCAAGGTCTTGTCGTCCAGCTCTTCGAGATCGAGCAGCACGTTGCGCGCCCTCTTCGTCACGCGGATCAGCTCGTCGAGCTTGATCTGCATGGCCGTCGTATCGCGGTTCTGCGTGTTCTGGATCACGAACACCATCAGGAAAGTGACGATCGTGGTACCTGTGTTGATGACGAGCTGCCAAGTATCGCTGAATCCGAACAACGGCCCCGAGATCGCCCACACCACGATCGTCGCGAGCGCAATGAAAAACGTGACCGGCTGCCCCGTGAACTGAGAGACCGACTGGGCAAAACGCACGAACCAAAGACTACGATCTCGCATTATCTATTCCTTATTCCTTCTCGCTGCGCCGCGATCATAACGCTCTACTGGCTGTTTCCGCCTCATTGCCTTCGGCAAAGCCGAGCAGGGCGAAGGCCTTCGCCATGTGCTCAGGCAGAGGCGCAGTGATATCCACGATGCCTTCGCCGGAAGGGTGCGGGAAGCTGATGCGTCGGGCATGCAGGTAAAGCCTGTTGGGGATACCCTCGGGCAAGTTCTTGTCGCCTTGGTATTTGCCGTCGCCGAGAATGGGATGGCCGATGATCGCCATGTGGGCGCGGAGTTGATGCTGGCGTCCAGTCACGGGCTTGAGCGAGACGAAGGCGACCTTCTGCCCTGCCCTGTCCACCACTGCATAATGGGTGACGGCGGACTGCGCGATGTCCTGTTCGCCCGCGCGCGCTTTGCGCACCCGGTCGCCGTCGGGACCGCCTGCCTTGACCAGGGCAGCATCGATCTTGCCTTGGGGCGGCTTCGGCACGCCGTGCACCAGCGCCCAATATATCTTGCGCACCGAGCGCGTCTGGAAGGCGCGGCCGAGCTTTGCCGCGATGGCGCGGCGCTTGGCGATCACCAGCACGCCGGTGGTATCGCGATCGAGCCTGTGCACGAGGCGCGGCCGCGTCTCGGGTCCGTCGCCCAGGCCTTCGAGCAGGCGGTCGACATGGTGCGTCGTCTTGGTGCCGCCCTGCACGGCGATGCCCGACGGCTTGTTGAGCACCAGCAGGTCATCGTCCTCGTAGAGCGTGATGGAGGCGAGAAACGTACGGTCGGCCTTTGACACCGCCTGCGCCGGCGCAGGCGGTGGCGGCGTATCGGGAAGCGGCGGGATGCGCACCGTCTGGCCCGCGGCAAGCCGCGTGCTCGCCTTGGCGCGGCCGCCATCGACCCTCACCTGGCCGGTGCGCAGCAGCTTCTCGAGCCGGCTATGCGGCAGCGAGGCGTAGTGCGTCTTGAACCAGCGGTCGAGCCGCATGCCATCTTCGGCGCGGCTCACCACCCTTGTCTCAACTCCCGCCATTGGAGTGCGCGTCCCTTCACTGTCCCCAAAGCATACGCGGTGGCGCAATTTGGCCTGCAATGGGCCTTGATCGGAATAAATTACCGTCTACATTCTGCCTATCAGTGCGAAAGGGGATGGAGTCCCCCTGAACCGCCGCTGCGCTAATGACTCCTACCGCATCTTTGTCATGCGGTGGGAGACTAGGTCTGCAACCCGCCGCAAGGCGGGTTTTGTTTTGCCAGCACCCGCCTCCACACCTCGCGGGCTTGAGCAGGAAGCCAAGGAGGCGACATGACTGGAATTTGGGCTTTGGCAGCGCTGTGGCTCGGCCTTGCGCCGATTGCATCTCTCCTATCGATTTGGCTCAGGGTCTCCACTGCGCTGTCCGAGATCATCGTCGGCACCATCGCGCAGTTGGTCATCGGGGCCGCCCTCGGCTCCGTCGTACTCGGCACCGAGGAGACGTGGATCAAAGTTCTTTCGGGCACGGGCGCCATCGTTCTCACTTTTCTCGCTGGCGCCGAGCTCGATCCCCAAGTGTTCAAGCGCAAATGGAAGGAGGCGACCGCAGTCGGCTTCGTGGGATTCTTCTTCCCGTTCTTCGGCTGCGCTGCCGCCGCCTATTTCCTGCTCGGCTGGAACCCGATAGCAAGCTGGCTCGGCGGTGTCGCCCTCTCCACCACGTCGGTCGCCGTCGTCTACGCCGTAATGCTGGAATCCGGATTGAACAAGACCGAATACGGCAAGACCGTGCTCGCCGCGTGCTTCATCAACGATCTCGGCACCGTGCTCGCGCTCGGCTTCATCTTCGCCCCCTTCACGCTGAAGACGCTCATCTTCGCCGCCGTCGCGGTCATGGTATTCGCCATTCTGCCGTGGCTTACGCCGAGATTCTTCAAGCTCTATGGCAACCGGCCGTCGGAGCTCGAGACCAAGTTCCTCCTGCTGTGTCTGTTCGGCTTAGGTGCCCTTGCCGCCTGGGCAGATAGCGAGGCTGTCTTGCCCGCCTACATTATCGGCATGGTGCTCGCCGGCACCGTGGGCCGGGACCACATGCTCATCCGCAGGCTCCGTACCCTGACCTTCGGCTTCCTCACGCCGTTCTATTTCATTCGTGCGGGTTCGTTCGTCTCGATTCCGGCGCTTATCGCTGCTCCGTTCGCCTTCGTGCTCCTGCTCCTGGTCAAGATGTTCACGAAGTTCGTGGGAGTCTTTCCAGTGACCAAGGCGCACAAGACGCCCCAGCAAGAGGCGAAACACCACGCTGCTGATGTCGACCGGGCTGACCTTCGGATCCATCTCCTCCTTGTTCGGCTTGTCGCACCACATCATCGACCAGGGGCAGTATTCAATCCTTGTTGCCGGCGTGATCGGTAGCGCCGTCGTTCCGACTCTTATCGCCAACGCCTTCTTCCTGCCGCATCATCTTCTGCCGCAGCCGGCAGGGGACGACGAGGCGCTGGCGATTGCCGAATTCGAGGAAGAGCCCCCCGCGCCGGTGCGAAAGCTAGAACCGACTCAGCCTATATAGGCGTGAAGCCCACGCCCAAGTTCGGAACACCTCATGATGAGCTATATCTGGATTGCGATTGGCAGCGCGATCGGCGGCGCTGCGCGCTATTGGTGCACGGGATTCGCGGCGCGCCTGTTTGGTGAAACCTTCCCGTGGGGCACCCTGCTCGTGAATATCACAGGGTCTCTCATCATCGGCTTTTTCGCGACTTTGACCGGACCGGACGGCCGCTTCTTCGTAAGCTCGACGACACGCCAGTTCGTCAGGATCCCGAACGTGCGGCTGGAATATGTGCAGAACGAACCCAAGGGAATTCAAACCGCGTTCTGGCGGAGCGTCGGCCCCTCGCAAAACATCTTCGTGGCGAGAGCTTCATTGATGAGCTTGCCGCAGCCGCCAAGAAAGATCCGGTGGAATATCGCCGTGCTCTGCTCGACAAATCGCCGCGTGCCAAGGCGTGCTCGATCTGGCCGCCGAGAAGTCAGGCTGGGGCCAGCCCCTGCCGAAAGGCTCAGGCCGCGGCGTGTCGGTGCAGAATGTGTTTGGCAGCTACATGGCGCAGGTCGCCGAGGTCGCGGTGTCCAAGGACGGCGACGTTGCGGTCAAGCGTATCACCTGCGCGGTCGATTGCGGTATCGGGATCAATCCCAACACCATCGAGGCGCAGGCGCAAAGCGCCATCCTCTATGGTCTGACCGCCGCCCTTTACGGCGAGATCACGCTGAAAGACGGCCGGGTGGAACAGAGCAATTTCGACAACTATCGAGCCTTGCGCATCAATGAGATCCCCGCGATCGACATCCACATCATCGACAGCGGGGAGGCTCCGGGCGGAATGGGCGAGCCCGAGACCTGCGCCGTCCCGCCAGCGGTCACCAATGCCATTTTCGCGGCGACCGGCGTGCGGCTGCGCAAGCTTCCTATCGATACGTCCAAGCTCAAGGCTTGATCGAGCGCTCCTTGCGAAGCTTGGCCCAGCGGTCGAGCCGCTGCTTCACCTCGGCCTCGTACCCGTAAGTCGTGGGTGCGTAGAAGGTCTGGCGCTCCATGCCGTCAGGGAAGTAGTTCTGGCCCGAGAACGCCTCCTCGTCGTTATGATCGTAGGCATAGCCGCGACCGTAACCTTCCTGCTTCATCAGCCTGGTCGTCGCGTTGAGGATGTGCTTCGGCGGGAGCAGCGAGCCGCCCTCCTCCGCAGCACGGGTGGCAAGGCCGAAGGCGACGTAGCCCGCGTTCGATTTCGGCGCGGTCGCGAGATAGATCGTGGTTTGCGCCAGCGCGAGCTCGCCTTCGGGCGTCCCCAGAAAGTCGTAAGTGTCCTTGGCGGCGATCGCCTGCACCAGAGCGTTTGGATCGGCAAGACCGATGTCCTCGATGGCCATACGCACCAGGCGGCGCGCAATATAGAGGGGGTCCTCGCCGCCGGCGAGCATGCGGGCGAGCCAGTAAAGCGAGGCGTCGGGATCAGAGCCGCGCACCGATTTGTGAAGCGCGCTGATCAGATTGTAGTGGCCGTCCTGCGATTTGTCGTAGATCGGTGCGCGCCGCTGCACCAGAGCTATCAAAGCCTCGCGGTCGAGCGGTGTCTTGGCGCCGGACGCGGCGGCGAGGAACACATCTTCTGCGAGGTTGATGGCGCCCCGGCCGTCGCCGTCGGCCATGTTGACGAGCGCCTCGCGGGCGTCGGGGGTGAGCGGCAGCTTGCGGTCTTCATGCGCCTCCGCGCGCTGCAGCAGCTGCTCGATCGCAGCCTCATCGAGCCGCCTGAACACGAGCACGCTCGCGCGCGATAGAAGCGCCGAATTGAGCTCGAAGGATGGATTCTCGGTGGTGGCGCCTACGAGAATGATGGTCCCGTCCTCCATGTGCGGCAGGAAGGCATCCTGCTGGGAGCGATTGAAGCGGTGGATCTCGTCGACGAACAACAGCGTGCCGCGCCCCTCCTCGCGCCGCGCCTTGGCCGCATCGAAGACCTTGCGCAAGTCAGAGACGCCGGAATGGATGGCCGAGAGCTGCTCGAAATGATGGTCGGTGACTTCGGCAAGGAGTCGCGCCACGGTCGTCTTGCCGGTCCCAGGCGGACCCCAGAAGATCACCGATGACAGTCGCCCCGCTTTGACCATGCGGCGCAAGATGCCATGTTCGCCGAGCAGATGATCCTGGCCAATTACCTCGTCGAGCGTCTTTGGCCGCAGCCGGTCGGCAAGCGGCCTTGGCGCACTTTCCGAGAGTCTCGCAGCCTCAAACAGATTGGCGGCGGACTTCTTCATTTATCAGCCCTGAATGGCGAGGTTATATACCTTGCCGTCTCGCTCTACCGACAGCCGCCATCCCCCGCCAGCGAGGTCGAGCACGCTCACGAGCTGTGCCACCGATTTCACCTTCTCGTTGTTGACCGCCACGACGATGTCACCGCGCTTCACCCCGATCCGTGCCGCAGGCGTCTTGTCCTTCACGTCGAGCACCACCACACCCATGCGTGAGTCATCGTCTATGCCAAGCTCCTGCGCCACGGCCGGAGACAGGTTCGCAATCTTGCAGCCGGTGAGAGGATGATGGCCGCCGAGATCGCGCGCGTCGCGGGGCGGATCTTCGACAGGCGCAATGAGCGCAATGGTGGTCGTGAGCTTCTGGCCCTTGCGCAACACGCTGAGATTGGCTTGGCCGCCGATCCCTTTGGTAACGAAGCGGTACTGGAAGGCGTGCGGGTCCTGTACCGGCTTGTCGTCGACGCCCACCACGACGTCGCCGGCTTGGAGCCCTGCCCGCGCTGCAGGGCCATTGGCGCGCACGTTGCTCACGAGCGCGCCCGACGGCGCGGCAAGGCCGAGCGATTCAGCGATGTCTGGCGTGACTGGCTGCAGCGAAGCGCCGAGCCAAGGCCGCTGCACCTTGCCCCCTTTGAGCGCAGCCTGGACGACCAGCCGCACCATGTTCGACGGAATGGCAAAACCGATGCCGTGCGATCCGCCGCTTCTCGAGAAGATCGCCGTGTTGATGCCGATCAGCTTGCCGTCCATGTTGACCAGCGCACCGCCTGAGTTGCCTGGATTGATGGCGGCGTCGGTCTGGATGAAGAACTGATAGTCGGAGATGCCGACCTGCGTGCGCGCGAGCGCCGAGACGATGCCGCTGGTCACCGTCTGGCCCACGCCGAAGGGGTCGCCAATCGCGAGCACGAGGTCTCCCACTTCGAGGCTGTCTGAATCGGCAAAGACAATCGAGGGGAACTGCACGCCCTTGGCGTCGAGGCGGAGCACAGCGAGGTCGGACTGATCGTCCTTGAGGACGACCTTGGCGGGAAACTCGCGCCCGTCGGAAAGCGCCACCGTGATCTCGGCCTCACCGCTTCCCTGTATGACGTGGTTGTTGGTCACCACCACGCCGTTAGGGCTCGCGAGCACGCCTGAGCCGAGCGAGTTCTCGATGCGCTCGCGCGGAATGCCGAAGCTGTCGCCGAAAAACTGGCGGAAAAACGGATCGTCCAGGAAGGGCGAGGCCGTCTGCTCGACCCTATGCTGCACGTAGACGTTCACTACCGCGGGGGCCGCCTTTTTCACCACCGGGGCGAAGGATTGCTTGACCGCAACCTGGCTCTCGGGGACCACGCGCTCCTGGCCAAGTGCCGGCGCGCAAAAGCCCGCGAGAACTGCGAACACAATGACCATGCCAAATTTGCCCGGTGATTTTGCCAATTCTCTCATTGCCTGGTCTGATATGGGGATTGGCCAGCGATGCTCTCGCATCTCCTATAACTCAAGTCGAATCAAGGCCGAAAACTGTCTCACTTGAGACCCATTCAAGCCCTCGACGCCTTGCCCACCCTTGTCTTTCTACTAAGATGCGCGCGGGCGCGTCTGGAAAAGCCAACGTAACAATGGAGAGGAAACGCATGCGTATGATGAAACTGGCCCTGGTCACTGGCCTCGCAGGGGTTGTCGGCAGCGGCTCGGCCTATGCGATCACGGTCAAGAAGAGAACGGAGGCCCCTGGTCTTCCTCCGGAAATTTGGCAACTGGTCGGCGGCTTCTGCGCCATCAAGGACTGGCATCCCGCGGTTGCGAGTTGCGAGGAGACTAAGGAAGGCGACGTGACCTTCCGCACGCTCACGCTGAAAGACGGCGGCAAGATCAAGGAAAAGCTGACCGGCACCGAGGACGTTGGCTACACCTACGAGATCGTAGAGAGCCCGCTGCCAGTGAAGAACTACAAGTCGAAGCTCTGGCTCGAGGTGGACGACGAGCCGGATCGCACAGTCATCTACTGGCAGTCCGATTTCGACGCGAACGGCAAGAGCGACGAGGAGGCCAAGAAAGTCATCACCGGAATTCTTGCCGATGGCGTGAAGGGCATCAAAAAGGACGCCATTGAGGCCTGGGACAAGAAACATCCCGACGAGGCCCAAAAGGAAGACGAGGACAAGGACTAAGCAAATAACGCGCCGCCATGCGCAGGCAGCGCGCTGCCCTCAAATCTCTAAAAGCCTCGGGCGATTACGCGGCGGCCTTGTCGCCTTCGGTCTCGGTCTGCACCGGGCCTGAATCTTGGCCGCGGGCTTCTGTGTCGCGGTCGACCAGCTCGATCACCGCCATCGGCGCCGAGTCGCCGTATCTGAATCCGGCCTTGAGAACGCGGGTATAGCCGCCGGGACGGGCTGCGTAACGCGGCCCAAGCGTTTCGAATAGCTTCGCCACCATAGCGTCGTCCCTGATCCGGGAGGCGGCAAGACGGCGCGCATGGAGATCGCCGCGTTTGGCGAGCGTGATCAGCCGGTCGGTCACCCGCCTCAGCTCCTTGGCCTTGGGCAGAGTAGTTGCGATCTGCTCGTGCTTGATAAGCGCAGCGGCGAGGCTCGCGAGCAGGGCGCCGCGATGGCTTGCGGTGCGATTAAGCTTACGGCCTTGGTTGCGATGCCTCATGTCTCCCTCCGATCGATGGAGCCCGGGATCAATAATGATCCTCGAAGCGCTTGGCGAGCTCCTCGATATTCTCGGGCGGCCAGTCCGGCACTTCCATGCCGAGATGGAGACCCATCGAGGCGAGCACCTCTTTGATCTCGTTAAGCGACTTTCGGCCGAAATTCGGCGTCCTGAGCATCTCGGCCTCGGTCTTCTGAATGAGATCGCCGATATAGACGATATTGTCGTTCTTGAGACAATTGGCGGAGCGCACGGACAGCTCGAGCTCGTCGACCTTCTTGAGAAGAGCGGCGTTGAACACAAGCTCGGGCTGGCGCTCGAAGGTCTGCTCCTTCTTCGGCTCCTCGAAATTGACGAACACCGAGAGCTGGTCCTGCACGATGCGCGCGGCGAGAGCCACCGTGTCCTCGGGCTTCACCGAGCCGTCGGTCTCGATGTCCATGGTCAGCTTGTCGTAGTCGAGGATCTGGCCCTCGCGGGTATTCTCGACACGGTAGGAGACCTTGCGCACCGGGCTATAAAGCGAGTCCACCGGGATGAAGCCGATCGGCGCGTCGTCGGGCCGGTTGCGCTCGGCTGGCACGTAGCCCTTGCCGGTCGAGGTGGTGAACTCCATGCGGATCGACGCGCCCTGGTCGAGGGTGCAGATCACGTGGTCAGGATTGAGAATTTCGATGTCGGCGCCGGTCTCGATGTCGCCGGCCTTGGCGACGCCGGGACCTTCCTTCTTCAGCACCATACGCTTGACGCCCTCGGCATGTTGCCTGAGGGCGATTTCCTTGATGTTGAGAACGATGTCGGTCACGTCCTCGCGCACGCCCGGAATCGAGGAGAATTCGTGCAGCACGCCGTCGATATGCACCGACGTGATGGCAGCGCCTTGGAGCGACGAAAGCAGCACGCGGCGAAGCGCATTGCCGAGCGTAAGCCCGAAGCCGCGCTCAAGCGGCTCGGCTACGACCGTGGCAAAGTGCGACGGGTCGCGTCCCGCAGAGACGTTGAGCTTGGTGGGCTTGATGAGATCTTGCCAGTTCTTCTGCAGCACCGGTGAAGCCCTTTCTTGGTCCATGAGCGGGGCAGCCTGCCCCAGCTTCCGAGTATCCTCGTGCAACATTGAGGGTTAGCCTTACCTTTCTTGTTAGACGCGCCTGCGCTTACGCGGGCGGCAACCGTTATGCGGGATCGGCGTCACGTCGCGGATCGAGATGATGTTGAATCCCGCAGCCTGAAGTGCGCGCAACGCCGACTCGCGTCCCGATCCCGGACCGCGCACCTCGATCTCGAGATTCTTCATGCCGTGCTCCATCGCCTTCTTGCCGGCATCCTCCGCGGCAACCTGCGCCGCGTAAGGCGTCGACTTGCGCGATCCCTTGAAGCCCATGGCACCGGCCGACGACCACGAGATCGCGTTGCCCTGCGCGTCGGTGATGGTGATCATCGTGTTGTTGAAGCTCGCGTGCACGTGGGCCACGCCCGAAGTGATGTTCTTCTTCTCGCGGCGACGAACCCGCGTCTTGTCCTTGGCCATGTTTTAATCCCGCTTTTGCAAACTGACGCAGGCCGAAGCGAAAGCTCGGCTGCTCTCTTAGGGCTGCCTACTTTTTCTTGCCGGCAATTGGTTTGGCCGGCCCTTTACGCGTACGCGCATTGGTGTGGGTCCGCTGACCGCGCACCGGTAATCCGCGGCGATGGCGCAAGCCCCGATAGCAGCCGAGGTCCATCAACCGCTTGATGTTCATGGCCACTTCGCGCCGTAGATCGCCTTCGACCACATAGTCGCGGTCGATCACCTCGCGAATCTGACTGATCTCGGATTCGGTGAGCTGGCTTACCCGCCGCTCCGCCGGAATTGAGACCTTCTCGCAGATTTGCCTGGCGAAGGTATCGCCAATGCCATGGATATAAGTTAGCGCTACCTCGACCCGCTTGTTGGTCGGGATATTCACACCTGCAATTCGGGCCACGCAGTCGTCTCCTCGTGCACGCTAACGTGCTGAAACCAAAGCCGGATTACCCAATCTGAACACGACAAAACCGACCGCGGACAGGCTCTACCCCCGGGGACCGGTCAGTCCATTTTTCAATGGTGCGGGGCTTATGTAGCGATTCCGCTTGACAAGGTCAACCGCCGCTATTTACCCGCTTTTTGAACTTGCGCCTCGGCCCGGCCGAGGGCGCGGTCGATCTTCTTTTGTACCGTGGGGATGTCTGCCATGCCGCCAACCGCCCTCACCTTCCCTTGGCGCTCGTAGTACTCGATCAGAGGCTCGGTCTGGGCGTGGTAGGCCTTTAGCCTTGCCCGCACCACCTCCTCGTTGTCGTCCTTGCGCCGCACGAACTCGGTCGAGCCGCAGCGGTCGCACACGCCCTTGACCTTAGGCAGCTTGTAAAGATCGTGATAGCCCTCCCCGCAACGGGCACAGGCGAAGCGGCCGGCGATGCGCTCGACCAGGGCATCGTCGTCGACGTCCATAACTATCACTGCATCGAGCGTCTTGCCGCGATCCTTGAGCAGACGGTCGAGAGCCTCGGCTTGGGCTACCGTGCGCGGAAAACCGTCGAAGATGAAGCCTCGACCCCCGGTATCCTCATCGAGGCGCTCAGCGATCAGCTTGATGACGAGATCGTCGGGAACGAGGTGACCGCGCTCCATGATCTCGCCGGCCTTGCGGCCGAGCTCGCTGCCGGCAGCAACCGCGGCTCTGAGCATGTCCCCGGTCGAGAGCTTGGTGAGCGAGCGGGAGTCTTCGAGCAGCTTCGCCTGGGTGCCTTTGCCCGCGCCGGGAGGGCCGAGCAGGACCAGGTTCATCGGTTCCGCCTCGCGCCTCTGAGCCGCGCCCGCTTGATCAGCCCCTCATATTGATGGGCGAGCAGATGGCTCTGGATCTGGGCGACGGTATCCATGGTGACACTCACCACGATGAGGAGCGAGGTGCCGCCGAAATAGAACGGCACGCCGGCATAGGAGATGAGGATCTCCGGAAGGACGCATACGGCGGCGAGATAGATCGCGCCCACCACGGTGATCCTGGTCAGCACGTAGTCGATATATTCCGCAGTGCGTTCGCCAGGCCTGATGCCGGGCAGGAAGCCGCCATACTTCTTGAGATTGTCGGCCGTGTCCTTCGGGTTGAATACCACCGCCGTGTAGAAGAAGGCGAAGAACACGATCAGCGCGATGTAGAGAATGATGTGCAGCGGCGCACCACGGCCAAGCATGGCAGTGACAGTGTTCAGCCACTCGGGTCCGCGCCCGGCCGAGAAATTAGCGACCGTGATCGGCAAGAGCAGAAGCGATGAGGCGAAGATCGGCGGGATCACGCCGGCGCTGTTCAGCTTCAGCGGCAAATGCGAGGCGTCGCCCTGAAACATGCGGTTGCCGACCTGGCGTTTCGGATATTGCACGAGCAATCGCCGCTGGGCGCGTTCCATGAACACTATCACGCCCACCACGACCACGCACATGACGAGAAGCAGGATGATGAGCGTGGTCGACAGTGCGCCTTGGCGGCCGAGCTCTAGGGTGCCGACCACCGCATGAGGCAATTGCGCCACGATGCCGGCGAAGATGATGAGCGAGATGCCGTTGCCGACGCCTCGCGCCGTGATCTGCTCGCCGAGCCACATTAGGAACACGGTGCCGCCGACGAGCGTGATGGCGGTGGTAATACGGAAGAACCAGCCGGGGTCGAGCACGACATTGCCCGCGCCTTCGAGGCCGATGGCGATGCCGTAGCCCTGCAGTGCGGCAAGAATCACGGTGCCGTAGCGCGTGTATTGATTAATCTGCCGCCGTCCCTGCTCGCCTTCCTTCTTCAGTTGCTCGAGGTGTGGCGAGACGGTGGTCAAGAGCTGGATGATGATGGATGCCGAGATATACGGCATGATATTCAGCGCGAAGATCGCCATGCGCCCGACGGCGCCGCCCGAGAACATATTGAACATGCCGAGGATGCCGGTCTGGTTTTGCCGGAACATTTCGGCGAGCGCTTGCGGGTTGATGCCGGGAATCGGGATGTATGTGCCGAGCCGGTAGATCAGGAGCGCGCCAAGGGTGAACCAGATGCGCTTCTTGAGCTCGTCAGCCTTGGCAAAGGCCGCGAAGTTGAGATTGGAGACGAGCTGTTCTGCGGCAGAGACCATTTAAACGCTTCTCTCCTTAGCGAGAAACGCGAGAGCCCTAAGGGCCCGGCTCACGTCACTCTGACTTTTCCGTCTTAGCGGGCTTCGGCTTGGCCTTCTTGGCCTCGCCCTCATCGGCCTTGGTCTTCTCGCCCGGCTTGGACTTCGCCTTGGCGGCCTTCGGCGCCTCGGCTTCCTCGGCCTGCTCACCCTTCGCCTTCTTGCCGCCCTTGCCTTCGGTCTTGGCGAGAAGTGCAGCCCGCTTTGCGGCGCGCTTGTCAGCCTTGATCTTGTCGGCGGCAGGCTTCTCGCGGCCGGTGATGGATTTGAAGCTCACCGTGCCGCCCTTCGCTTCCACGGCCTTCACCGCGCTCTGCGAGGCGCCGGTGACCTCGAATGCCAGCTTGCCCTTGATTTCGCCCGAGCCAAGCAGGCGCACGCCATCCTTGGCGCGGCGGATGAGACCAGCCTCTCTTAGCGCCTCGACGGTGATCGGCTTCGAGCCGTCGAGCGCGCCGGCATCGATTGCGCCCTGAATCTTGCCGAGATTGAGCTCGTTATATTTCTTGGCGAAGATGTTGTTGAAGCCCCGCTTCGGCAGGCGCCGGTGGAGCGGCATCTGGCCGCCCTCGAAGCCCTTGATGGCGACGCCGGCGCGGGCCTTCTGGCCCTTGGTGCCTTTGCCCGCCGTCTTGCCAAGCCCCGAGCCGATACCGCGCCCGAGCCGCTTCTTGGCACTGGTGGCGCCTGGCCTGTCCCTGATCTCGTTAAGGCGCATTGCGTTCGTTCCTTAAGCCTTTTTCTCGTCATCGATGATGCGGACGAGGTGGCTGACCTTGGCGACCATGCCGCGCACCTGCGGGCTGTCGATCAAGGTGCGCCGCTTGTGCATCTTGTTGAGGCCGAGCCCGATCAGCGTCGCGCGCTGGATATGGGGTCGCCTGATCGGACTCCCAATCTGCTCGACGACGATGGTCTTCCGTTTTCCGTGATCGGCCATCTGACAAACCTTTAAGTGTTAGCTTTAAGCCTCGGCTTGGCCTGCGCTTTCGCCAGCGCCATCCCGCCGCCGCGACACGATCTCGCTCACCTTCTTGCCGCGCCTTGCCGCAACGCCTCGCGGGCTATCCTCGTGGCGCAATGCGTCAAAAGTGGCGCGCACCATGTTGTAGGGATTCGAGCTGCCGAGGGACTTCGCCACCACATCCTGGATGCCGAGCGTCTCGAACACGGCGCGCATCGGGCCGCCGGCGATGATACCGGTGCCGGGAGGCGCGGCGCGAAGCACCACGCGACCCGCGCCGTGATGGCCGCTTACGTCGTGATGCAGCGTGCGGCCTTCGCGGAGTGGCACCTTGACCAGGTTGCGCTTGGCAGCTTCGGTCGCCTTGCGGATGGCCTCAGGCACCTCGCGCGCCTTGCCGTGGCCGAATCCGACGCGGCCCTTCTGGTCGCCGACCACAACGAGCGCGGCGAAGCCGAAGCGCCGGCCGCCTTTGACCACCTTGGCCACGCGATTGATATGCACGAGCTTGTCGACAAATTCGCTGTCGCGCTCCTCGCGGTCTCTGCCTTGCGGGCCTCGGCCCCCTTTGCGATCCATGGTCTCGATCCTTTAGAAATTCAGGCCCGCCTCGCGGGCAGCCTCGGCGAGCGCCTTGACGCGCCCATGATAAATATAGCCGCCGCGGTCAAACACCACGTCCTTGACACCGGCTGCAAGCGCCAGCTCCGCCACCAGCTTGCCAACCGCCGTTGCCGCCGCGAGATCACTGCCCTTGGGCAACGCTCCCTTAAGGTTCTTGTCGAGCGTGGAGGCCGCAGCCACGGTCTTGCCGTCTCGATCGTCGATCACTTGCGCATAAATATGCTTCGAGGAGCGGAACACCGAGAGGCGCGCGCGCCCATTCGCCGCACGCTTCAGCGTGTGACGTACGCGGCGCGAGCGCCGCATAAAGCCTTGGTTCGAAGCGGCCATCGTCGTCGTCCTACTTCTTCTTGCCTTGCTTGCGGAGGATGAACTCGCCCGCATAGCGCACGCCCTTGCCCTTGTAAGGCTCTGGCGGCCTGAACCGTCTGATCTCAGCCGCGACCTGGCCGACCTTCTGCTTGTCGATGCCGGACACCACGATCTCGGTGGGCTTCGGACATTGCACCTGGATTCCTTGCGGAATGGGATAGGTGATGTCGTGGCTATAGCCGAGCTGGAGCTGGAGATTCTGACCCTGCACCGCAGCACGGTAGCCGACGCCAGTGATCTCGAGTCTCTTGGTGAAGCCTTGCGTCACGCCGGCGATGAGGTTGGCGACCAGAGTGCGCGACATGCCCCACATGGTCCGCGCCTCTTTGGTGTCCTCGCGCATAGCGATCTCGATGCCGCCCTTGTCCAGCTTGGCAATAATGTCATCGACGAGAACTTGCTTGAGCTCGCCCTTGGGGCCCTTGACCTTGACCTCCTGGCCGTTCACCGCTGCGGTCACGCCGCCGGGGACTGAAACGGGCTTTTTGCCGATACGCGACATGGCTCTAACCTAAAACACGTTGCACAGGATCTCGCCGCCGACATTCTCGGTGCGGGCGCGTGAATCCGACATAACGCCTTTCGGCGTCGAGAGGATGGCGACGCCAAGCCCGTTGGCGACGGTCGGCAGATCCTTGACCGAGGAATACACACGGCGGCCAGGCGTCGACACCCGCTTGATGTCCTTGATCACCGGCTCACCGTCGAAATATTTGAGCTCGATCTCGAACTCGGAACGCCCGCCCGAATAATCGACGCGCGCATAGCCGCGGATATAGCCCTCCTCTGCCAGCACGTCGAGCACGTGCTCCCTGAGCTTGGACGCAGGCGTCGTGACCTTGGCCTTGTACCGCATCTGCGCGTTGCGGATGCGGGCAAGCATGTCGCCTAGTGGATCGTTTATGCTCATCGATGGTCCTTACCAGCTCGACTTGATCATGCCGGGGATGAGCCCCTGGCTCCCGAGCTCACGCAGCGCGATGCGCGACATACGGAGCTTGCGGTAATAGCCGCGGGGCCGGCCGGTGAGATCGCAACGGTTGCGGATGCGGGTCGGCGAGGAGTTGCGCGGCAGCTCGGCGAGCTTGAGCCGCGCGGCGAAGCGCTCCTCAGCGGGAAGCGACCGGTCTGCCGCGATCACCTTGAGCCGAGTCCGGCGCATCTTGAATTTCTTCGCAAGGCGGCGCCGCTTGTTGTTGCGCTCGATCATGCTCGTCTTAGCCATTCACGTCCTCCTGTCGCAGCCTTGGGGCCGGCCTTAGCTGCGGAACGGAAAATTCAAGCCTGCGAGAAGCGCGCGGGCCTCGTCGTCGGTGCGCGCCGTCGTGCAGACAATGATGTCCATCCCGAGCACGTCCTCGACCTTGTCGTAGTCGATCTCGGGAAAAATGATGTGCTCCTTAAGCCCGATGGCGTAATTGCCTCTGCCATCGAAGCTTTTTGGGTTCAGACCGCGGAAGTCTCGTACTCGCGGCAGGGCAATGTTCACGAGCCGGTCCACGAACTCGTACATGCGGTTCTGCCTAAGCGTGACCTTGGCGCCGATTGGCATGCCTTCGCGCAATTTGAAGGTCGCGATCGACTTGCGCGCCCGCGTGATCACGGCCTTCTGGCCTGCGATCAGTCCGAGGTCGGCGGCGGCCGCATTCACCTTTTTCGAGTCGCTAACGCCCTCGCCGACGCCCATGTTGAGCACGACCTTGTCGAGCCGCGGCACCTGCATCGGATTGCTGTAGCCGAAATCCTTGGCAAGCTGCTTGGAGAGCACCTCCTTATAGTGCTGCTTGAGGCGGGGGATATAGGCCTGCTCAGCCATCGATGACCTCACCCGAGCGCCTTGCAAAGCGGACCTTGCGCCCGTCCTTCAGAAATTTGTACCCGACGCGCGTCGGCTTTCCGTCCTTGGGATCCTCGAGCGCGAGACTCGAGATGTGGATCGGCGCCTCCTTGGAGATGATGCCGCCCTCTTGCGATGCGGTCTGGCGCTGATGCCGTCTGACCACGGCCACGCCTCTCACGATGGCGCGGTTCTCCTCCGGCAGTACCTTGAGCACCTCGCCCTTCTTGCCCTTGTCCTTGCCGGTGATGACCACGACGTGGTCGCCCTTCTTGATCTTCAGTTTCGGCATCAGAGCACCTCCGGGGCGAGCGACACGATCTTCATGTGCTTCTTCGCCCTCAGCTCGCGGGTGACCGGGCCGAAAATGCGTGTGCCGATCGGCTCGCCTTGCGGATTGACCAGCACCGCCGCATTGCGGTCGAAGCGGATGATCGAGCCATCGGGACGGCGTACGCCCTTGGCCGTGCGCACCACGACCGCCTTCATTACCTGGCCCTTTTTGACGCGGCCACGCGGGATCGCCTCCTTGACGGAGACCACGATGGTGTCGCCGATCGAGGCGTATTTGCGCTTCGACCCGCCGAGTACCTTGATGCATTGGACGCGCCGCGCGCCGGAATTGTCGGCGACGTCTAGATTTGTCTGCATCTGAATCATGGCACTTCGCGCCTTCTAACTCTCGCTTCGCGTCAGCCTGTCGTCCGCGGCAGCACCGTCCACCGCTTCTGCTTGGAGATCGGCGGGCACTCCTCGATCCACACCATCTCGCCCACCTTGAACTCGTTCTTCTCGTCATGGGCGTGATAATTCTTGCTCCGCCGCACCGTCTTTTGCAGCAGCGGGTGCGTGAAGCGCCGGTCGACGCGGACCACCACGGTCTTGTCGTTCTTGTCGCTCACCACGACCCCTTGGAGAACTCGTTTCGGCATCTTGTCCTAACCCTTCGCCTTCTTCGCCTTGGCCTTGGACTTCGCCTTAGGCTTGGCCTTTGACTTCGTCGTCGTCTTTGCCGCCTTGGGCTCTCTCTGTGCCTTCGGCTCCTTCGCTGCCTTAGGCTCTTTTGGAGTCTTGGCTTGGGGCTTCGCTTCGGTCTTAGGCTTCACCCTGACCTCGACCTCACCGGCAGGCCTCTGCCGCGCGACCGTCATGATGCGCGCGATATCGCGTCTGATCTGTCGCACCCGCGCCGTGTTCTCGAGTTGGCCAGAGGCAGCCTGGAAGCGCAGGTTGAACTGCTCCTTCTTGAGCTTCACCAGTTCGTCGGAGAGCTGATCGCTGGTCATTCCATGGACTTGCGCGGCTTTCATCCTGTCAGCCCTCCACGCGCGCAACCACGCGCGTCTTGATCGGGAGCTTAGCCGCGCCGAGTCTCAGCGCCTCTCGCGCTACCGGCTCGGTCACGCCGTCGATCTCGAACATGATGCGGCCGGGCTTGACCCGGGCCACCCAGAACTCCGGCGTGCCCTTTCCCTTGCCCATGCGCACCTCGGTCGGCTTCTTCGACACCGGCACGTCGGGGAACAGCCTGATCCACACCCGGCCCGAGCGTTTCATCTGCCGCGTCATGGCGCGCCGAGCAGCCTCGATCTGCCGCGCGGTGATGCGCGCAGGCTCCTGCGCCTTCAGTCCGAAATTGCCGAAATTGAGCGTGACCGCGCTCGAGGCGGCGCCCTTGATGCGCCCCTTGTGAGCCTTGCGGAACTTCGTTCGCTTCGGTTGCAGCATAATTTAAGCCTTGTCTCTCTAGCTCTGCGCAGGCGCGGGCTCGCGGCGCCCGGTCGAGCGTCCGCCTTCCTGCGCTTCGAGCGCCTTGGTCTCCTGGGCCATGGGGTCGTGCTCCATGATTTCGCCCTTGAAGATCCACACCTTGACGCCGATCACGCCATAGGCCGTGCGGGCAAGCGCCGTGCCGTAATCGATATTGGCGCGCAGCGTATGCAGCGGCACGCGGCCCTCGCGATACCATTCCATGCGCGCAATTTCGGCGCCGCCCAGCCGGCCGCCGCAATTGATGCGGATGCCGAGCGCGCCCATGCGAATGGCCGACTGCACGGCGCGCTTCATGGCGCGACGGAAGGCAACCCGGCGCTCGAGCTGCTGGGCGATGCCCTCAGCGACCAGCGTCGCGTCGATCTCGGGCTTGCGCACCTCGACGATATTGAGATGCACCTCGGAGTCGGTCATCGAGGCAAGCTCGCGGCGGAGCTTCTCGATGTCCGAGCCCTTCTTGCCGATCAGAATACCAGGCCGCGCGGTATGCACGGTCACCCGGCATTTCTTGTGCGGTCGCTCGATTACTACTTTGGAGATGCCGGCCTGCTTGCGCGACTCCAGGATATGATCGCGCATCTTCAGGTCTTCGTGCAGCAGGCGCGCATATTCGCCACGCGACGCATACCAGCGCGAATCCCAGGTGCGGTTTACACCGAGCCTAAGCCCGATCGGATTGACTTTCTGACCCATCAAGCGGGCTCCTCAACTTGGCGCAGCACCACAGTGATCTGCGCAAACGGTTTCTCGATCCGGGCAGCGCGGCCGCGCGCCCGCGCCCGGATACGTTTCATCACCAGATTCTTGCCGACATAAGCCTCGGCCACCACCAGCGCGTCGACGTCGAGCGAGTGATTGTTCTCGGCGTTGGCGATCGCCGACTCGAGCGTCTTCTTCACGTCCTTGGCGACGCGCTTGCGCGAGAAGGTAAGATCGGCAAGCGCGCGTTCAACCTTCTTGCCCCTGATCAATTGGGCAAGCAGGTTGAGCTTCTGCGGGCTCACCCGCATGAGCCGCGTCACCGCCCTCGCCTCGTTATCTTTCAGCGCTCGCTCGCGCGCAGGCTTGCCCATGACTCTACTCTTTCGCCGTCGTAGTCCGCTTGGCCTTGCGGTCCGCGGCATGGCCGTAGAAGGTCCGCGTCGGCGCGAACTCTCCGAACTTGTGTCCAATCATGTCCTCGGTGACAAGCACCGGGATGTGCTTGTGGCCGTTATGCACCCCGAAGGTGAGGCCAACGAATTGCGGCAGGATGGTCGAGCGGCGCGACCACATCTTGATAACGGCATTCGAACCTGAGCCGCGCGCCTTCTCGGCCTTTTTGAGCAGATATCCGTCGACGAACGGACCTTTCCAGATCGAGCGTGCCACTTTCCTTATCCCTTCTTCTGATGGCGGCTGCGCAGGATGTATTTGTCGGTCGACCGGTTGTGGCGGGTCTTCTTGCCTTTGGTCGACTTGCCCCACGGAGTCACTGGGTGACGTCCACCGGAGGTGCGGCCCTCGCCGCCGCCATGCGGGTGGTCAATCGGGTTCATGGCAACGCCGCGCACCACGGGCCTCCGCCCTTTCCACCGCACGCGGCCTGCCTTGCCGATCGAGATATTGGAATTATCAGGGTTCGAGACGGCGCCGACGGTCGCCATGCACTCTGCCGGCACCATGCGCGTCTCGCCCGAGTTGAGCCGGAGGATCGCGTAGCCCGCATCGCGGCTGACGAGCTGCACGTAAGTGCCCGCGGCGCGCGCGAGCTGCCCACCTTTACCTTTCTTCATCTCCACGTTGTGGATGATAGTGCCGACCGGCATATTGGCGAGCGGCATGGCGTTGCCGGGCTTGACGTCTACGCGAGCGTCCGCGATCACTGTGTCGCCAGGCGCGAGCCGCTGCGGCGCCAAGATATAAGAGAGCTCGCCGTCCTCGTATTTAATCAGCGCAATGAAGGCGGTTCGGTTCGGGTCATATTCGAGCCGCTCGACCGTTGCCGGCACGCCGAGCTTGTCGCGCTTGAAGTCGACCTTGCGATAGGCGCGCTTATGCCCGCCGCCGCGATGCCACATCGACACACGGCCGGCATTGTTGCGTCCGCCAGTTTTGCGCAGACCTTCGGTGAGCGCTTTGACCGGCTTGCCCTTGTAAAGGTTGCTACGGTCGACAAGCACGAGCTGACGCTGGCTCGGCGTGGTCGGTTTGAATGTCTTGAGCGCCATGGCCGTCAGATCCTCGTCGTCACGTCGATCTTGTCGCCTTCTGCGAGGCGCACGATCGCTTTCTTGACGTCCTGCTGCTTGCCCTTCATGCCGCGGAAGGTTTTGGCCTTGCCCTTGCGAAGAATGGTGTTCACGGCGAGCACTTTGACACCGAACAGCTGCTCGACCGCCGCCTTGATCTCCGGTTTGGTTGCATCACGGCGCACCTTGAACACCACCTGGTTGGATTCCGAGACCGCCGTCGCCTTCTCAGTAATCACCGGCGCGATAATCACGTCGTATGCGGAGAGCGCACTCATTTGAATCGCGCCTCCAGCGCCTCGACCGCCGCTTTGGTCAGCACGAGCTTGTCGTGCCGGAGAATGTCGTAGACGTTGATGCCGGCCACCGGCAGCACATCGACGGCAGGAAGATTGCGTGCCGCGCGGGCGAAAGCCTCCTGCACGCCGGCGCCATCAATGATCAGCACCGAGCCGAAGCCGAGCTTGGCGAAGCGCGATTTGAGCTCCTTGGTCTTGCCGTCCTTAAGCTCGCATTTGTCGATCACGACCAGCGCTTCCGATTTAGCCTTCGACGAGAGGGCATGCTTGAGGGCAAGCGCCCTCACCTTCTTCGGCAAGTCGATGGCGAAATCCCTAGGCTTAGGCCCGAACGCCTTGCCGCCGCCTTTGAAGATCGGCGCCTTCTTGCTGCCGTGACGCGCGCGGCCGGTTCCCTTCTGCCGATACATCTTGGCAGTGGTGGCATTGATCTCCGAGCGATCCTTGACGTGAGCACTGCCGCTCCTGCGCTTGGCGAGCTGGTAGCGCACCATGCGCGCAAGGATGTCGGGCCGCGGCTCGAGCCCAAACACATGGTCGGGGAGATCGACGGTACCCGCCTTCTTGGCGTCGAGAGTGGTAATGTCGGCCTTCATCACTCCTGGCTCCCACCCTCTGGCTGCTCGGTCGCAGCAGCTTCAGCCCGCTCGGCCTTTGCTTTCTTGGCTTGCTTGGGCGCTTCCCCGGCAGCCTTGCGGAATGCGCCAGGCTTTGGCGCGCTTTCGGGCAACGCACGCTTCACCGCATCGTGAATCGTGACCCAGCCGCCTTTTGCGCCGGGAACCGCACCGCGGATCATGATCAGTCCGCGCTCTGGGTCGGTCTTCACCACACGCAGGTTCTGCGTCGTGACGTTCACGTCGCCCATATGTCCGGCCATCTTCTTGCCCCTGAACACCTTGCCAGGGTCCTGGCGCTGGCCGGTCGAGCCGTGGCTCCTGTGACTGACCGAAACGCCGTGCGAGGCACGCAGACCGCCGAAATTGTGGCGCTTCATGACGCCGGCAAAGCCTTTGCCGATGGTCGTGCCCGACACGTCGACATATTGGCCCTCGACGAAATGGTCAGCGGTGATCTCGGCGCCCACCTCGATCAAATTGTCCGGGCTCACGCGGAACTCTGCGAGTTTCCGCTTGGGCTCGACATTGGCAACGGCGAAAGCTCCGCGCGCCGCGCGCGTCAGCCGCTTCACCTTGGGCCTGCCGGCGCCGAGCTGAACCGCTGTGTAGCCGTTCTTCTCCTCGGTGCGCTGGCCGACAACCTGGCAATTGTCGAGGCGCAGCACCGTCACCGGGATGTGCTCGCCGGCATCGGTGAAGATCCTGGTCATGCCGACCTTTTGCGCGATGACACCTGATCGCATCGGTCTTGTTCCTTGACTCGTCTCTCGGCCTTGCCGCTTTACAGCTTGATCTCGACGTCGACGCCTGCGGCGAGGTCGAGCTTCATCAGCGCATCGACCGTCTGGGGCGTGGGATCGACGATGTCGAGCAGGCGCTTGTGCGTCCGCATCTCGAACTGCTCGCGGCTTTTTTTGTCGATATGGGGAGAACGGTTCACGGTGAACTTCTCGATGCGCGTGGGCAGCGGAATGGGCCCGCGCACCTCGGCACCCGTTCGTTTTGCCGTGTTCACGATCTCCTTGGTCGACGCATCGAGGATGCGATGGTCGAAAGCCTTGAGCCTGATTCTGATGGTCTGGCTTTGCATCTCGATGGCCTCAAATTCGAGGAGCGCGCCGCTCGGCAGCGCGCTCCTTAGCCTCCCTTATTCGATGATCGACGCTACGACGCCGGCACCGACAGTGCGGCCGCCCTCGCGAATGGCGAAGCGGAGTTTCTCCTCCATGGCGATCGGCACGATGAGCTCGACTGTCATGGCGATGTTGTCGCCCGGCATTACCATCTCGGTCCCTTCCGGCAGATGCACGACGCCGGTCACGTCGGTGGTGCGGAAGTAGAACTGGGGACGGTAGTTGCCGAAGAACGGCGTATGACGTCCGCCCTCCTCCTTGGTGAGGATGTAGGCCTCGGCCTTGAACTTGGTGTGCGGCGTCACCGAGCCAGGCTTCGCCAACACCTGACCGCGCTCCACCGCCTCGCGGTCGACGCCGCGGAGCAGGCAGCCGACATTGTCGCCGGCCTCGCCTTGGTCGAGCAGCTTGCGGAACATCTCGACGCCGGTCACGACGGTCTTGGTCGTGGGTTTGATGCCGACGATCTCGACCTCTTCGCCGACCTTGATCACGCCGCGCTCGATGCGGCCGGTAACCACGGTGCCGCGGCCGGAGATCGAGAACACGTCCTCGATCGGCATGAGGAACGGCTTGTCCTTGGGCCGATCCGGTTGCGGGATGTACTCGTCCACAGCGTTCATCAGGTTCTCGATCGACGTCTTGCCGACCGCCTCGTCCTTGCCTTCGAGCGCCGCGAGTGCCGAGCCCTTGACGATCGGAATTTCGTCGCCGGGGAACTCGTATTTGGAGAGCAGCTCACGCACCTCGAGCTCGACGAGGTCGAGCAACTCGGGGTCGTCGACCATGTCGACCTTGTTGAGATAGACGACGAGCGCCGGCACGCCCACTTGGCGGGCGAGCAGAATGTGCTCGCGGGTCTGCGGCATGGGGCCGTCGGCGGCCGAGACCACGAGGATGGCGCCGTCCATCTGGGCGGCACCGGTGATCATGTTCTTCACGTAGTCGGCGTGGCCCGGGCAATCCACGTGAGCGTAGTGCCGCTTGCCGGTCTCGTACTCCACATGCGCGGTCGAAATGGTGATGCCGCGCGCCTTCTCTTCGGGCGCCTTGTCGATCTCGTCATAGGCGGTGAACTTGGCACCGCCCTTCTCGGCCAACACCTTGGTGATCGCGGCCGTCAGCGTCGTCTTGCCGTGATCGACATGACCGATGGTCCCGATGTTGCAATGCGGCTTTGTCCGCTGAAATTTTTCCTTAGCCATCCTGGCTCTCCATCCTTCAACACTAGAAACAAACTTGGCTCCGAAGTCCTGCTGACCCTAAGAGCCTAGGCAAATTTCGCTTGCACCTCTTCAGCCACCGCCTGCGGTACTTGCGCATAATGGTCGAACTGCATGGTGAACTGCGCGCGGCCCTGGCTCATCGAGCGGAGCGTGTTCACGTAGCCGAACATATTGGCGAGCGGCACCATGGCGCTGATCACCGCGGCATTGCCGCGGCTCTCCTGCCCGCGCACCTGGCCTCTGCGGCTGGTGAGGTCACCGATAATGCCGCCGACATAGTCTTCCGGCGTCACCACCTCGACCTTCATCATCGGCTCTAGCAGCTTCGGCGCTGCCTTGCGCGCGCCCTCCCGGAAACCCTGGCGGCCGGCGATCTCGAACGCCATCACGCTCGAATCGACGTCGTGATACGCGCCGTCGACCAGCGTCACCTTGACATCGAGCATCGGGAAACCTGCAAGCACGCCTGAGTCGATCACGCTCTGCACGCCCTTCTGCACGCCCGGGATGTATTCCTTCGGCACGTTGCCGCCGACCACCTTGTTCTCGAACTCGAAGCCCTTGCCCTGCTCGTTAGGCTCGATGACGAGCTTTATGCGGGCGAACTGGCCCGAGCCGCCGGTCTGCTTCTTGTGCGTGTAGTCTTCCTCGGCGCGCTTCGACACGGTCTCGCGATAGGCCACTTGCGGCGCACCGACATTGGCCTCGACCTTGAACTCGCGCCGCATGCGATCGACGATGATGTCGAGATGAAGCTCGCCCATGCCTTTGATGATGGTCTGGCCGGACTCGTGGTCGACCGAGACGCGGAAGGAGGGGTCCTCCTGGGCGAGACGATGCAATGCGACCGACAGCTTCTCCTGGTCGCCCTTGGTCTTGGGCTCGACCGCGACCTCGATGACGGGCTCTGGGAACTCCATTCGCTCGAGAATCACGGGCTTTGCCGGATCGCACAGCGTATCGCCGGTGGTCACGTCCTTGAGGCCGGCAAGCGCCACGATGTCGCCGGTGAAGGCCTCCTTGATGTCCTCGCGGTGATTGGCGTGCATCAAGAGCATGCGACCGATGCGCTCCTTCTTGTCCTTCACCGTATTCACCAGCGTCGTGCCGGAATCGACCTTGCCGGAATAGATACGGGAGAAGGTGAGCGAGCCGACGAAGGGGTCGTTCATGATCTTGAAAGCGAGCATGGAGAGCGGCGCGTCGTCCTTAGGCTCGCGCGTCGTCGACTCGCCCGTCTTGACATCAATGCCTTCGACTGGCGGCACATCGAGCGGCGACGGGAGATAGTCCACAACCGCATCGAGCAGCGGCTGCACGCCTTTGTTCTTGAAGGCCGAGCCGCATAGGATCGGGACAAACTGGCTGGTCACCGTGCCCTTGCGGATGAGCGCCTTGAGCTCGGCCTCACCGGGCTCCTTGCCCTCGAGATAGGCTTCGGTCGCGGCCTCATCGACCTCGACCGCCTGCTCGACCAACATCTCGCGATATTGCTTGGCTTGATCGAGGAGGTCGGCCGGGATCTCCTCGTCGTGGAATTTTGCGCCAAGGGACTCGTCGTCCCACACCACCGCCTTCATGCGGATGAGATCGATGATGCCTCTAAATCTTGACTCCACCCCGAGCGGAAGCTGGAGAATGATCGGATTGGCGCCAAGGCGGTCCTTGACCATCTGCACCGATATGAAGAAATCGGCGCCGATCTTGTCCATCTTGTTGACGAAGATCATGCGCGGCACGCCGTATTTGTCGGCCTGGCGCCATACCGTTTCGGTCTGCGGCTCTACGCCTTGATTGGCGTCGAGCAGGGCGACCGCACCGTCGAGCACGCGCAAGCTACGCTCCACCTCGATGGTGAAGTCGACGTGCCCTGGCGTGTCGATGATGTTGACTCGCTTGCCGTTCCAGAAGGCCGTGGTCGCGGCACTCGTGATGGTGATGCCGCGCTCCTGCTCCTGCTCCATCCAGTCCATGGTGGCAGCGCCGTCATGCACCTCGCCGATCTTGTGGCTCTTGCCGGTGTAGTAGAGGATCCGCTCGGTGGTCGTGGTCTTGCCGGCGTCGATATGCGCCATGATCCCGATGTTGCGGTAATCTTCTAATGGGGTAGCTCGCGGCATCTTCTAATCCTTGAAATCCGTTACCAGCGGTAGTGCGAGAAGGCGCGGTTCGCCTCCGCCATCCGGTGTGTGTCCTCACGTTTCTTCACCGCTGTCCCGCGGTTGTTGGCGGCGTCGAGCAGCTCACCTGACAGACGCTCGACCATGGTGTTCTCGTTGCGCCCCCGCGCTGCGGAGATGATCCAGCGGATGGCAAGCGCCTGACGGCGATCGAGCCTCACCTCGACCGGAACCTGATAGGTGGCGCCGCCGACGCGCCGCGACCTCACCTCGAGCGCGGGCATGACATTGCGGAGCGCCTCGTGAAACAGCTCGACCGGGTTCGACTTCGCCTTCTTCTCCATCTGATCGAGGGCGCCATAGACGATCCGCTCGGCGGCCGACTTCTTGCCCTCTTTCATTATGGAGTTCATGAACTTGGTGAGCACGATGTCCCCGAATTTCGGGTCGGGGATGACCTCGCGCTTATCTGCTCTACGCCGCCTCGACATGCCGTTCGACCGTTTCCTAAGAATGCAAAACGACCCGCTATTTGGGTCGTTTGGCTCCGTATTTGGAGCGCCGCTGACGGCGATCGCTCACGCCCTGGGTATCGAGCACGCCGCGAATGATGTGATAGCGTACGCCGGGAAGGTCCTTGACGCGTCCGCCCCTGATCAACACCACCGAGTGCTCCTGAAGATTATGTCCCTCGCCAGGGATATAGCTCGTCACCTCGAGCTGATTGGTAAGACGGACGCGCGCGACCTTGCGCAACGCGGAGTTCGGCTTCTTCGGCGTCGTCGTGTAGACGCGCGTACAGACCCCCCGCTTCTGCGGGTTGGCTTGCATGGCCGGTACTTTGTTCCGCTTCACCGGCTGGCGGCGCGGCTTGCGGATGAGCTGTTGTATCGTCGGCATTCTCTGCCTTTAACGTCTATCCAAAGGGCAAAATAGCCCACATCATCTAGAGCCGAACTGCGGGTTGCCCCACAAGCTTCAGCGCCTCAACACAGAGGACCTTGGAGGGCAAGCCCCCAAGATCATGACCCCGATATGATCCCGGTTAGTCCGGCAGCGTCTAACCCGCGCTCGAAGGCAACCAGACAAGGGTTACCGCCTGCCGCGAAAGTGCGCGCGTTGTATCAGGCTGATTCTTGCATCGTCAAGGGTTCAGGTCAGAAATCAGCGGCGGAAGCCGGAAATCAGAAGAGCATGAGCGCTCTCTGATCTCCGATTTCCAGTCTCCGACCTTCAGCTACGCCGGGGCACCCTCCTCCGCGTCCTCCTGCTCGACCTGCTCGGAAGCGGTGCGTTGCCGCTCCTCGAGAATGAGCTCGTCGCGGTGCGTAGCGATCTTGCTCAACCGGCTCAAGGTGCCGCCGGTGCCGGCAGGAATGAGCCGGCCGACGATCACGTTCTCCTTCAGGCCCTCGAGCGCATCGGTCTTGCCGTTGACCGCCGCGTCGGTCAGGACGCGCGTGGTCTCCTGGAACGACGCCGCCGAGATGAAGGAGCGGGTCTGCAGGCTCGCTTTGGTGATGCCGAGCAACACCGGCTGACCCGTCGCGGGCTTGCCGCCGGCTGCCTCGACCGCAGTGTTGGCATCCTCGAAGTCGATGCGGTCGACCTGCTCGCCCTTCAAGAACTCGGTCGAGCCCGCATCGTCCACCTCGGTCTTCTGGAGCATCTGCCTGACGATCACCTCGATATGCTTGTCGTTGATAGTCACGCCTTGCAGCCGGTAGACCTCCTGGATCTCGTTGACGAGATAGTTGGCGAGCTCCTCGACGCCCTTGATGGCAAGGATGTCATGGGGCGCAGGATGGCCATCGAGCAGGAACTCGCCTTTCTCGATGCGGTCGCCCTCCTGCACGGCCAAATGCCGTCCCTTGGGGATCAGATACTCGACCGGCTCGCGCCCATCCTCGTCAGGCACGATGGTGATGCGCCGCTTGTTCTTGTAATCGCGGCCAAGCTGCACCGTGCCGGAGACTTCGGCGATGATGGCATGGTCCTTGGGACGCCGCGCCTCGAATAGCTCGGCAACCCTCGGCAGACCGCCAGTGATGTCGCGCGTCTTGGCGCTCTCGGTCGGGATGCGCGCCAGCACGTCGCCCGCCTTCACCTCGTGGCCGGCCTCGACCGACAGAATGGCGTCGACCGGCAACAGGTAACGGGCCTCCACGCCGCGCGAGAGCTTCGCAATCTTGCCCTTCTTGTCCCTGATCACCATGGCGGGTCGAAGATCAGCACCACGCGGCGACGCACGCCAATCGATGATCACGCTATTGGTGATACCGGTCGACTCGTCACGCCGCTCGCTGACCGACACGCCCTCGACCAGATCCTCGAAATCGACAGTACCTTCGATCTCGGTCAGAACCGGACGGGTGTAGGGGTCCCACTCGGCGAGACGATCGCCGCGCTTGACCTTGTCGCCGTCTTCGACCCGAAGATGTGTGCCGTAGGGCAACCGATGCACGGCCCGCTCGCTGCCGTCCTCATCCAGCACGACAATGGCGGTGTTGCGCCCCATGACCATGAGGCGGCCTTGCGAATCCTTCACCACATTGCGCTGCTTGATCTTGATCTTGCCGTCGAAATTCGACTCGAGCGACGACTGATCGACGACCTTGGCAGACGCAACACCGCCAAGATGGAAGGTGCGCATGGTGAGCTGGGTACCCGGCTCGCCGATCGACTGGGCGGCGATGACGCCGACCGCCTCGCCGAGATTGACCGGCGTGCCGCGGGCGAGATCGCGCCCGTAGCACTTGGCGCAAATGCCGTTCCTTGTCTCGCAGGTCAGAGCCGAGCGGATGCGCACCTCTTGCACGCGCGCAGCCTCGAGCGCCTCGACTTGCTCCTCCTCGATCAACTCGCCGGCCTTGACGATCGCCTTGCCGGTCGATGGATTCTTGATGTTGTCGGCGGTCGTGCGCCCGAGCACGCGCTGGCCGAGCGACACGGTCACCTCGCCAGCCTCGAGGATGGCGCGCGCGGTGATGCCTTCGCGCGTGCCGCAATCCTCTTCGGTGACGATGCAATCCTGCGCCACATCGACGAGACGCCGCGTGAGGTAGCCGGAGTTCGCCGTCTTCAACGCCGTATCGGCCAGGCCCTTACGGGCGCCGTGGGTCGAGTTGAAGTACTCGAGGACCGACAGCCCCTCCTTGAAGTTGGAGATGATCGGCGTCTCGATAATCTCGCCCGATGGCTTGGTCATCAGACCGCGCATGCCGGCGAGCTGCTTCATCTGCGCCGGCGAGCCGCGCGCACCGGAGTGCGACATCATATAGATGGAGTTAATCGGTTTCTCGCGTTTGGTCTTCGGATCACGCTCAACCGCAGAGATACGCTTCATCATCTCCTTGGCGACCTGCTCGGTGCACTCGGTCCAGGTGTCGACCACCTTGTTGTACTTCTCGCCCCGAGTGATCAGGCCGTCATTGTATTGCTGCTCGTACTCGCGCACGAGGTCCGAGGTCTTCTGCACGATGGCATCCTTGGTCTCGGGGATCACCATGTCGTCCTTGCCGAACGAGATGCCGGCACGGCAGGCATAAATGAAGCCGAGCCCCATGATCCTGTCGCAGAAGATGACGGTCTCCTTCTGACCGCAGTGGCGATACACCACGTCGATCATGTTGGAGATCTCTTTCTTGGTGAGCAGCCGGTTGACGAGATCGTAGCTCACCAACGGGTTCTTCGGCAGAAGCTCGCCAAGCAGCATCCGGCCGGGCGTCGTGTCGTAGATGCGGGACACCCGCTTGCCCTTCTCGTCGACCGTGACGAAGCGGCCTTTGATCTTGGCGTGTAGCGTCACGACCTTCGCATCGAGGGCGTGATGGATCTCGGCGACATTGCCGAACATCATTCCCTCGCCCGGCTCATTATCCATTACCAGCGACAGGTAATAGAGTCCGAGCACGATGTCCTGCGACGGCACGATGATCGGCGAGCCGTTGGCAGGGTGCAGGATGTTGTTGGTCGACATCATCAAGACACGAGCCTCGAGCTGCGCCTCAAGCGACAGCGGCACGTGCACGGCCATCTGATCGCCGTCGAAGTCGGCATTGAACGCCGCGCAGACGAGCGGATGCAGCTGGATCGCCTTGCCCTCGATCAGCACCGGCTCGAAAGCCTGGATGCCGAGGCGGTGCAGGGTCGGGGCGCGGTTGAGCAGCACCGGATGCTCGCGGATCACCTCGTCGAGGATATCCCAGACCTCGGGCTTCTCCTTCTCGACGAGCTTCTTCGCCTGCTTGACGGTGGCGGCATGACCCTTGGCGTCGAGACGGGCATAGATGAACGGCTTGAACAGCTCGAGCGCCATCTTCTTGGGCAGCCCGCACTGGTGCAGCTTGAGCTCAGGCCCGACCACGATCACCGAGCGGCCTGAATAGTCGACGCGCTTGCCGAGCAGATTCTGCCGGAAGCGGCCCTGCTTGCCCTTGAGCATATCGGCGAGCGACTTCAGCGGGCGCTTGTTGGCGCCGGTGATGACGCGACCGCGCCGTCCGTTGTCGAACAGCGCATCGACTGCCTCCTGAAGCATGCGCTTCTCGTTGCGGATGATGATGTCCGGCGCACGAAGCTCCATCAGCCGCTTCAACCGATTGTTGCGGTTGATGACGCGGCGATAGAGGTCGTTCAGGTCGGACGTGGCGAAGCGGCCGCCATCTAGCGGGACGAGCGGACGAAGCTCCGGCGGAATGACCGGGACAACAGTGAGGATCATCCACTCGGGCTTGTTGCCCGACTGGAGGAAGGCCTCGACCACCTTAAGGCGCTTGGCCAGCTTCTTGGGCTTGAGCTCGGAAGTCGACTCGGCGATTTCGACGCGGAGATCGGCGGCGATCTTCTCGAGGTCGAGCGCCTTCAACAGCTCGCGGATCGCCTCGGCTCCGATCGCTGCGGTGAAGGAATCTTCGCCAAACTCTTCCTGAGCCTTGAGGTGGTCCTCCTCGGAGAGGAGTTGGAGCGGCTTGAGCGACGTCAGTCCTGGCTCGAGCACGATATAATTCTCGAAATAGAGCACACGCTCGAGGTCCTTGAGCGTCATGTCGAGCAGGAGCCCGATGCGCGACGGCAAAGACTTCAGGAACCAGATATGCGCGACGGGCGCGGCAAGCTCGATATGGCCCATGCGCTCGCGCCGGACCTTGGCCAACGTCACCTCGACGCCGCACTTCTCGCAGATCACGCCCTTGTACTTCATGCGCTTGTACTTGCCGCACAAGCACTCGTAATCCTTCACCGGGCCGAAGATGCGCGCGCAGAACAACCCGTCGCGCTCCGGCTTGAAGGTACGGTAGTTGATCGTCTCGGGTTTCTTGATTTCCCCATAGGACCAGGACAGAATTTTCTCCGGGCTGGCGATGCCGATCCGGATCTGATCGAAATTCTGCTGCTGGGTCTGAGGACTGAAGAGGTTGACGATTTCTTGGTTCATTCTGTGGTCTCCCAAGGGGCGGCCCTGCCGCCCCGATCGCATTCCTTAAATCACTTCAGGCAATCCGAACGGGCTCACTCAGCCGCAGGCCGCGGCAATCTCGGCCGGGCCGGCTGTTGCTCTTCTGGCTTTGGTTGCACCAGCTCGACATTGAGGCCCAACGCCCGCATCTCCTTGACGAGAACGTTGAACGACTCGGGGATGCCAGCCTCGAAGGTATCATCGCCGCGGACGATCGCCTCGTAGACCTTGGTGCGGCCGGCCACGTCGTCCGACTTCACCGTGAGCATCTCTTGCAGCGTATAGGCCGCGCCGTAAGCTTCGAGCGCCCACACCTCCATCTCGCCGAAGCGCTGACCGCCGAACTGAGCCTTGCCGCCCAACGGCTGTTGAGTAACGAGGCTGTAAGGCCCGATCGAACGCGCATGGATCTTATCGTCCACGAGGTGGTGGAGCTTCAGCATATAGATGTAGCCCACGGTCACCTTGCGCTCGAACGCGTCACCGGTGCGCCCGTCATAGAGCGTCACCTGACCCGATGTATCGAGCCCGGCTGCCTCGAGCAGCCCGGTCACGTCGCCTTCGTGCGCGCCGTCAAACACTGGCGTCGCCACCGGCACGCCAGCCTTCAGGGTCTCGCTCACCTCGATGACCTGATCCTCTTTGAGGGCCGCCACGGCTCTGTCTTCGCCGTAGATGGTCTTGAGCATGTCCTTGAGCGGCTTCGCCTTGTGCGACTGGTAATACGCGTTAAGCGCCTCGCCGATCTTGTTGCCAAGGCCGCGGCAGGCCCATCCGAGATGCGTCTCAAGAATCTGGCCCACATTCATGCGGCTCGGCACGCCGAGTGGATTGAGAACGATGTCGATGGGCGTGCCGTCCTCGAGGTAAGGCATGTCCTCGATGGGGACGATCTGGCTGATCACACCCTTGTTGCCGTGACGGCCAGCCATCTTGTCGCCGGGCTGGATCTTCCGCTTCACCGCGACGAAAACCTTGACCATCTTCATGACGCCGGGCGGCAGCTCGTCGCCACGCTGCAGCTTATCGACCTTGTCGACGAAGCGCTGCTCGAGACCCTTCTTGGCTTCCTCATATTGGCGACGAATCGCCTCGACCTCGGCCATCGCCTTCTCGTTCTTGAGCGCGATCTCCCACCAATGGCTACGCGAGACCTCATCAAGAAGCGCCTCGGTGATCTTTGCGTCCTTCTTGATGTTCTTCGGGCCCTTCGCCACGACCTTGTGCATCAACACGTCCTTGAGACGGCCGTACACGTTGCGGTCGAGGATCGCGAGCTCGTCGTCGCGGTCCTTGGCGAGTCGCTCGATCTCCTCACGCTCGATCGCCATGGCGCGCTCGTCCTTCTCTACGCCGTGGCGGTTGAACACGCGCACCTCGACCACCGTGCCGGATACGCCGGGCGGCAGTTTGAGTGAGGTGTCACGCACGTCGGAGGCCTTCTCGCCGAAGATGGCGCGAAGCAGCTTCTCCTCAGGCGTCATCGGGCTCTCGCCCTTCGGCGTGATCTTGCCGACCAGAATGTCGCCGGGATTGACCTCGGCCCCGATATAGACGATGCCCGCCTCGTCGAGGTTCTTGAGAGCCTCTTCCGAAACGTTGGGGATGTCGCGGGTGATCTCCTCAGGCCCGAGCTTGGTATCGCGGGCCATCACCTCGAATTCCTCGATGTGGATCGAGGTGAACACGTCGTCGCGCACGACGCGCTCGGAGATGAGGATCGAATCCTCGAAGTTGTAGCCCATCCACGGCATGAAGGCGACGAGCACATTCCGACCGAGCGCAAGCTCGCCGAGATCGGTCGAAGGACCGTCGGCAATGATCTCGCCAGCCTTCACGTGATCGCCAACGCGCACCAGAGGCCGCTGGTTGATGCAGGTGTTCTGGTTGGAGCGCTGGAACTTGCGCAGATTATAAATGTCGACGCCTGACTTCGATGGATCGGTCTCTTCAGTGGCGCGGACAACGATGCGGGTCGCGTCGACCTGATCGACTATGCCGGTACGCCGAGCGCCAATGGCAGCACCCGAATCGCGCGCCACGACCTCTTCCATGCCGGTGCCGACCAAGGGCGCCTCTGCCGTGATGAGCGGCACCGCCTGGCGCTGCATGTTCGAGCCCATAAGGGCGCGGTTCGCGTCATCGTTCTCTAGGAACGGAATGAGCGCGGCCGCGACCGACACGAGCTGCTTCGGCGACACGTCGATGAGATCGACCTTCTCCGGGGGCATAAGCTCGACGTCGCCCGCATGACGGCAGACCACCAGCTCCTCGGTGAAGGTGCCGTTCGGCGCAAGCTTGGCGTTGGCCTGGGCGATAATGTAGCGCGCCTCCTCCATGGCGGAGAGGTACACGACCTCATCGGTGACCTTGCCCTTAATCACGCGGCGATACGGGCTCTCGATGAAGCCATACTTGTTCACGCGCGCATAGGTGGCAAGCGAGTTGATGAGGCCGATATTCGGACCCTCGGGCGTCTCGATCGGGCAGATGCGGCCGTAATGTGTCGGGTGCACGTCGCGCACCTCGAAGCCGGCGCGCTCGCGCGTTAGACCGCCAGGTCCAAGCGCCGAGAGACGCCGCTTATGCGTGATCTCCGACAGCGGGTTGGTCTGGTCCATGAACTGCGAAAGCTGCGACGAGCCGAAGAACTCGCGCACGGCGGCCGCGGCAGGCTTCGCGTTGATCAGGTCCTGCGGCATGACCGTGTCGATATCGACCGAGCTCATGCGCTCCTTAATGGCGCGTTCCATGCGGAGCAGGCCGACGCGATACTGGTTCTCCATGAGCTCGCCCACCGAGCGCACTCGGCGATTGCCGAGATGGTCGATGTCGTCGATCTCGCCCTTGCCGTCGCGCAAGCCGACCAAGGTCTTGATCACCGCAAGGATGTCTTCCTTGCGGAGCGTGCGCACCGTGTCTGGCGCGTCGAGGTCGAGCCGCATGTTCATCTTGACCCGGCCGACCGCCGAAAGGTCGTAGCGCTCGGGGTCAAAGAAGATGCCCTGGAACAGATTTGCGGCGGCCTCAGGCGTCGGCGGCTCCCCGGGGCGCATCACGCGGTAGATGTCGAGCAGGGCCTCCTCGGGGTTCGAGTTCTTGTCGATGTTGAGCGTGTTGCGGATGAAGGCGCCGACATTGACGTGGTCGATGTCGAGGATCGGAATCTCCTTGAGTCCGAGTTCCTTCAACTTGACAAGCAGCTTAGCATCGAGCTCCTCGCCCGCCTCGCCATAGATCTCGCCCGTCTCCATGTTGACGATGTCCTGGGCGAGGTAGCGGCCATGCAGGTCCTCGTCGCTGACGAGCAGCTCCTTGAGGCCCTCGTCGGCGAGCTTCTTGGCGAGCCTTGCGGTCACCTTGCGGCCGGCCTCGATCGCGACCTTTCCAGTCTTGGCGTCGATCAGGTCGCTGGTCGGCTTGATGCCGCGCAAGCGATCCGGCCGGAACGGCATGCGCCAGCCTTCTTTAGTCGATTTGAGAGTAATGCGGTCGTAGAAGGTCGCGAGGATCTCCTCATCCTCGAGGCCGAGCGCATAGAGCAGCGTCGTCACCGGCAGCTTGCGGCGCCGGTCGATGCGCACATAGACGATGTCCTTGGCGTCGAACTCGAAGTCGAGCCATGAGCCGCGATAGGGAATGATGCGCGCGGCGAATAGAAGCTTACCGGATGAATGGGTCTTGCCACGGTCGTGGTCGAAGAACACGCCGGGAGAGCGGTGCATCTGGGAGACGATGACGCGCTCGGTGCCGTTGATGACGAACGTGCCGTTCATCGTCATGAGCGGCATGTCGCCCATATAGACGTCCTGCTCCTTGATGTCCTTGACCGAGCGGGCGCCGGTCTCCTCGTTGACGTCGAACACGATCAACCTGAGGGTGACCTTGAGCGGCGCGGCATAGGTCATGCCACGCTGCTGGCATTCCTCGACATCGTACTTAGGCGGGTCGAACGCGTAGCGGACAAATTCGAGCTGGGCACGCTCACCGAAATCCTTGATCGGAAAGACGGAGCGAAATACGGCCTGCAATCCCTCATCCTGGCGCCCGCCCTCGGGCTCCTCAACCATCAGGAACTGATCGTAGGATTGCTTCTGAACCTCGATAAGGTTCGGCATCTCGGCCACTTCGTGGATGCGACCGAACATCTTCCGCAAACGCTTATGCCCATTCGTTGTCTGCTGCGCCATTTTCACCTCTTAGCTCGTTCGCGACGGCTCACCGGAAACCCCGCTTGCGCGAAAGCGGAGATTCTGGCGAAACGTCGCATATTGTCGTTCGCGACGGCTCACCGGAAACCCCGCTTGCGCGAAAGCGGAGATTCTGACGAAACGTCGCATATTGTGGTGGGTTACTGCCCGGACGAACAACCTCATATGGGGGTCGCCCGGGCATCTTTCAACCCACTGATATCTCACTTCAACTCGACGGTCGCTCCGGCGGCCTCGAGCTGCTTTTTGATCTTCTCGGCCTCATCCTTCGTCACGCCTTCCTTGACGGGCTTCGGCGCGCCTTCGACGAGGTCCTTGGCCTCTTTCAGACCGAGGCTGGTGATCGCCCTCACCTCCTTGATAACGTTGATTTTCTGCGCTCCGACCGTGGCCAGGACGACGGTGAACTCCGTCTTCTCCTCGACGGGCGCAGCGGCCGCTCCACCGCTGCCGGCGGCCATCATGGCCACAGGCGCTGCGGCTGAGACGCCCCACTTCTCCTCGAGCAACTTCGCAAGCTCGGCTGCCTCGAGTACCGTGAGGCTCGAAAGCTCGTCCACTATTTTCGCTAGATCTGCCATTTACTTATCCTCGTAGGTTCGATTCTCGTATGAGTTGTCCTGACGGCCGTTTCATGCCGCTTGCTTGTTGCCATAGGCGCCGAACACGCGGGCAAGCTGGGCCCCGGGCTCGTTCAAGGTGCGGGCGATCTTGCTCGCCGGCGCCTGGATGAGACCGATCAACTTGCCGCGGAGCTCGTCGAGCGATGGCAGACTGGCAAGCGAGCTCACGCCTTGGGCATCGAGCACCTGGGCTCCCATCGCTCCGCCAAGGATCACGAACTTGTCGTTCGCCTTGGCGAATTTGACGGCAACTTTCGGCGCTGCCACGGGATCGTCGGAAAAGGCGACGCAAGTCGGCCCCTTCAGTAGGTCCGCGATACCCTTGGCATCGGTGCCTTCGAGCGCGAGCTTGACGAGCCTGTTCTTCGCCACCTTGACCCGCCCGCCCGCGCTTTGCATGTCGCGCCGGAACCTAGTCATGTCGGCGACGGTCAGGCCCGCGTAATGAGCGACGACGACCACGCCAGTTTTGGCGATGGCATCGTGAAGCGCCGTCACGACTTCGCGCTTCTCTGCTCTATCCAC
>Ga0070702_100000015_pt1 | contig 48696 bp, 74 predicted proteins | sample KBSK5103metaG_FD_65466 | JGI IMG/M metagenome (GOLD analysis project Ga0070702, IMG submission 65466) | Corn, switchgrass and miscanthus rhizosphere microbial communities from Kellogg Biological Station, Michigan, USA - KBS K5-10-3 metaG | ecosystem: Host-associated > Plants > Roots >... | reverse complement strand
GGGCCCGGGCCTGGGGAAGCTACCGAGGCAAAGGGGGGCGAAGGAATGCGCGCTGGTGATGTGATCCTGCTCAGCCGGGCGGCCTCACCGCAGTTCGTGACACCGATCGGGTTCCGGGTCATCCGCGAAGAGCCCGCCACCACCGCCGAGGATGACGGGTGGGTGTGGCTCGACGGCTACCAGCTCGACGACCAGGGCGAAGCGGTAGAGCGCAGGTCCGTGTTCGTGCAGCGGACCGGGGTGCGGCCCCTACCGCCGGGCAGGCGGTGAACGCCGCCGCGGTGGCCGACCCGGACACGGGCGAGCGGCGCCGCCTCACCGTCGAAGGCCTCGTCGACCAGCTCGTGTGGTGGCTCAAGGGGCCCGGCGCGACACCGCCCCCATCAGTGGCTGCCCTGCCCGAAGACGAGCAGCGCCGCATCTGGCTGCACATCGAGAGTCTCGCCCGCCGGTCAGGGGCCGCCGCCATCCAGGCTCTGCTCGACGGTCTGGTTTCCCAGAATCAACCCCACCAAACGACCACGCTCGATGGGCCGGGCGGCTCTGCCAGACCGTAGCCGCCGGCCGGCACACTGGTGCGCTGGGGTGGTGACCTACGGGGCGTGCGTGGGTTACCGCCCCACATGGATGTCCACGCCGGTGAAGGCGTGGCAGCGGGCGCAGTAGCCATGGGTGGCGTCGTTCGCGTTGTGCGACGCGACCAGGCAGCGGGGGCAGGTGAACGACTCGCCGGCGGCGGCCACATTGACCCGGGCCGCGTAGGCAGCGTTCAGGGCAACCCTCGCCAGGTCGCCGCCCGTCGCCGCCCCGGGCGGCAGCGAGTCCAGGGCCGCCGCGGCCGCCGCGTAGTCGGCCTCGGTCGGCGGGGCCGGCGGCGGCTGGTCGACGGCCGGGTCCGTCATCGCGACCTGGGCGAGGTAGCCGCCGACGCGGGTCACCTGGTCTTGGATGTCGTCTTCGGTGACCCCGCCGACGATGACGATGGGCAGCGGCGCGAACCCCACGTCGGCGGCGTTGAATGCGATCGGCTTGTCGATGCCCAGCCGGGCCATGTTCTCGGCCGACAGACCGATGAGCAGCACCGGGCCGCCACCCGTCCGTGACCGCAACGCTGCTTTGATCATCGAGCGGTGCAACGAGCCGGTGCAGTGGCCGGAAACGCAAAAAGGGCCCCGGCCCGCCCCCGAGCGTGTCGGAGGCGGGCCGGGGCCCTTGTGGGTGTGCGGTCAGCTGCGCTGTGCCTCGATGGCTTCCCGGATCGTCTGAGCCGCCTCATCGGTCAACTCGGTCACCCACACGCCCCGGGCGTACCGGGCCTGCGTCTGGCTGGCCACAACGGCTTCCTCACCGTCGAGTTGGATGAGCTGGTCGGCGAGCGCTGTCACGTTGGCTTCGGTGACGTTAAGCTCGCGGGCCAAATCCTGGATGCTGATGGCCATGGCCATCTCCTTCGTTCGGGGCCGCTCTGCTGCGGCCCGACCCCCGCCTACGCGGGGAACGTCTCCGCCCAAGCGATGGCGGCCTGCGGGGTGGAGAAGCTGGCAACCTCTTCGGGCTTCGCGGCGGACAGGTCCAGCAGCGTCCACGTCTTGTCGTCGTCCACGGTGACCGCCAGGGACAGGTCCGCGATGACCCAGGCCCCGTCGACCTCGAACCATTCCTTGCTGTCTGAGGGCTGCCAGGCCGGCCGGGACATCCCGACCAGCGCCGGGTCGATAGTCCAGTAGCCTTCGCAGCCGACGACGACCACAGTCGCGCCGAGCTCGGTCAGCCACTCCTCGCCGGGGTCCAGTTCGGTGGTGAGGATCCCGGCCCAGATGCGGTGCTCCAGGGCCGTGTCGCCGTCCATGTTCTCGACGGTTTCGCCGCATTCGGGGCAGCGGCCGACGCAGGTCCGGTTGACGGCGAGGCCGCCAATGTCGAGCAGCTCTGACACGGCTTCGAAGTACTGCACGTCGCTGTTCATGCGGGTTTCCTCTCGTCGGTTGGTGAGCCGTGCGGTTCGCGGCGGGCACGGCTCGACGTCCGTGGCGGCCAGGTACGCGCGGATCGGTGACCTGCGAAAACAGGACTTTGCATGATCGGCGACGCGATCGCTGACTCCACCGTTCGGCTGATGCGCGAGGTAGCCGAACGGTGGAGGCGAAGCGCGGGTGCTACTGAGTGCCTCAGTGGCTCAGTGCGGCAGCCGCCGGGTGGCGGCGTGGCTGTGGAACACGTCCATGGCGCAGTGCCAGCACACGTACCGGTCATGGGTGCGGTCGTAGTGCTGGATCGCTGTCCCGCCGCCCAGCTTGGCGCTGTGCACGGCACACCGGGCCCGCATGGTGGGGTCGGCTTTGGGGTGGTCTTCGTGGCTCGCGCCGCAGCCGACCCGCCGGTACAGGCACAGCCGCTCCCACTGGCCGTCGACGACCCTGAACCATGTCGGGTCGACCTGGCCGGGGTGGTCGACCAACGCGACGATGTTGTCGTCGCCGGCCCGGGCGTGCTCGGCTGCCTCTTCAACGGTCGGGTACAGCGTGACGAGCTGGTGCGCGCTGCCGGCGACGGTCAGCCAGTCGGGGCCGGGGATGAACTTGCCCGACACCCAGCCCCGCGTCTCGTCGGTTACCGGCTCTGCCTGGTCCAGTTCGGCCAGTTCGGCTAGGTGCAGGTCGGCGAGGATGGCGGCCTGCCGTTCCCATGACCATTCGCACTGGTCGCCGTCGTCGTTCTGGTGCCCGACCGGGTAGCCCTCGGCCTTCAGGTTGATGCCGCAGCCGGGGCAGTGCTGGGGGCAGGTGGTCGCCAACGCGAGCAGGCTCTGGCTGATCCACTGGCCGCCCTTGGTGTTGTCCGGGTCGGTGGGCCAGACCCGCACCAGCGGGTCGGTGTCGTCGTCGCGGATGGGGTCGAACTCGGTCACCAGGTAGGTGCGGCCGGTGGCCGGCAGGGTGGTGAACACGACCACGTCGCCCGCGGCCAGGTTGCGTGACATCAGGGATTCTCTCTTTCCTCAGGTGGGGTCGTGTGGCCACCGCACTGCACCGGCCCATCACCCTGGGCCGGTGCAGCACGGCTAGTCAGACGGACAGGGGGGCGTTGGTGCGGGCGAGCGCTTCGGAGACGTGCGTGCAGCACGGTTCGAAGTGTGCGGCGTCGATCGGTGGTTTACACAGACGCATCAGGTCGTGCCGGCGGCCCACCCTGATCTTGTCCGCTGCGTGGGCCATCTGACCGGCCACCCCGGCCGGCAGATCGTCGCGCTGGGCGTAGACCAGCACGGCGTCTTCGGCCTGACGCAGATCCTCAAGCACCTTGATCCAGTCGCCCCAGGGCGCGTCGTACACGAACTTCGGCAGCGTCGTCGGCTCGGGCTCGGGTTTGCGGGTCAGCCACCTCGTGATCGTTTGGAGCATGTCGGTTCTCCCATCCGACTGCCCAGATGCCCGTCTGGGTCGGTTCTGGCCTGACGGCCACGGCTCCGGCTGGTACGTGACCAGCCGGACCGGAGGTGCAGGCCAGAGCCGGCCCCGGGTCACGGGGCCGGCTCTGTTGTGCTTAGGCCTTGGCGCCCGCGTAGGCGCCGACCGGGCCGACGATCGGGGAGATCGGGACGTTGACCCCGTTCACCTCGTCGAGGATGCGGCGGGCCCGGTCCCGGCCGACGCGGCTTGCCCGCATCAGCTCGGACACTGTCATGGCCGGGTTGGCGGTTGCCAACTCGAGGGCCCGCTCACCGTTGCGCTTGATGTCGGCGGTGGTCTGGGCCGCTTTGGGCTTCGCCACAGGCGAAGCGGCAGTGCCGGCGATGCTGTCGATTTCGGCCCTCAACTCACGTTCGGTTTCGCCGACCTTGGTGAAGTTGGGGCGGACGGTACGCACGATCTGGTACAGAGCGACCAGGACGATCAGGCCAGCGGCCGCGACGCGGAGCACGAACGCTCCCGGGGCGGCGAAGTTCACGTACATCGACGCTGGCAGGGCCGCCAGTAGGGTCCCGCCGGCGCGCCACTTCGAACCGGCCGAAGCGGCCCGCGCGGCCAGATTCCTGATGCACATGAGGATCAGCTGGTCGACCAGGTAGGGGATGACGAGCGCCATGGCGATGGCCAAACCCGTCTCCGCCCACTCGATCGGGGTGGTGTGCTTGAGCTCCACCTTGGACAGCAGGTAGAGCGCCTGGTGGGGGATCGACAGATAGAGCGCGGTCTTCGTGTTCTTCTCTGCCGCCCGCCGGTTGGCGTCCAGTACCGACAGCATCTCGTGGGAGGTGCCCTTCTGGTACTGCCGCCCGAACTTGACCGACTCCAACTCGTGGGGGTCGGTGTCCACAGCCGGCTTCGCGAGCGCGGCCATTGTGGACGCCAGCGTCTTGGACCGCTGGATGTTGATGCCGAACACGTTCATGGTGCCCTCCTCAGGGCTAGGCCGCGCGGGGCACACCCCGCAGCAAAGGGGGGGTGCTCAACGCGCGGTGGGGGAAAGGTCGGTTGGCCCTGACGGGCCACGGCTCCGGCTGGTACAGGACCAGCTGGGCCGAAGATGGTCAGGGCGCTTCGGATCAGAATGCTTCGGCGTAACGCGCGGCGGATACGAACTCGATCTGGAACCGGCGACCAGTCCGCTCGATGCGCTCCAGGATCTCGGCGTCCAACGCCTCCTGGCGGGTGGCCTCGCGGCGGCCAGGGCCGAACGGGTCAACGTACCCGAGGTAGGGGTGGGCGGCGTGCAGGTAGTGGGCCGTCGCCCGGTCAATCAGCTCATCGCTCGGCTCGACGTACTCCGCGACCCAACGCCGGCCGCCGGCGTGCTCAACTAGGCGGTATTCGCCCTCGAAGTCGTCGGACTGGAAGTCGAACGTCAACACATCGCCGATCTTCATTTGGCGTCTCCTCACGTGCGCGCTGCCGGATATCTCCGGCAGTCACGGCGCGGGCCGGGACGCGACGCCCTCGGCCCCACCGTGATTGGCTTTGTCGCTCTGCCCGTTCCGCTCGATTTTCGCTTTGCGTTCGGTGGTCCTCGGTCGGCTGGCTCGTCCGGTGTCTAGGTTGCAGGCCTTGCAACCGATCTGCGGGCGGGCCCGGGCAGGTTTCCCGGTGGCCTCTCGTCTCGTACCTAGCGGCTTGGCGTTCGTCGCGGGTGCGGGTGGGGGTCTTGCTTCCCCGGCGCCTCTGTGGAGTTTTCAATCTTCAATTTCCCCCGTCTTGCTACTTTAATCATAGCGGGCTATCATCATGGTAGCAAGCGGCTGGGGGCCGGATCGCAAGGTTTTTTTTGCCCTCTTCGGGGCAGGGCGCCGAGGACACTGCAACGCGACCCGATCGCGTACTGTCGGCGGCGCCAAACAGGAACGGGCCCTGTGGCGGCGGCTATGCACATGACGCCACCCAGGGCCCGAAGATCAGGATGGAGCCCTGACCATGTACCCGACCGTAACCCCAACCCCCCGCCGTAGCCGTGTCCCGCTGGTCCTGGGCATCATCGGCGGTGGTCTGCTGCTGCTGTGCGGCGGCGTGGTCCTCATCGTCGCCCTGGCCGCGAAGAGCGTCCCCAGCACCGCGGCCAGCGCCGGCGGCAACGGGGCGGCCGGCCCTGCCGTGGCGGGTCTGGGCCAGCCGGCCCGTGACGGCAAGTTCGAGTTCACCGTGACGAAGGTCCAATGTGGTGTGGCGCAGGTCGGCAGCGACCTGTTCAGCCGCAAGGCCCAGGGCCAGTACTGCCTGGTGTCCGTCACCGTCGCCAACATCGGCGGCGAGCCCCGCACCCTGGCCGCCACCAACCAGCACGCCTACAACGCCGCCGGCGCGACCTACGACGCTGACTCGGCCGCGTCGATCTACCTCGACGACGCCGGGCGGGTCCTGTACGAGCCGATCAACCCCGGCAACAAGGTCAACGGCACCTTGGTGTTCGACATCCCGAAGGACGGCAAGCTGGTCCGGCTCGAACTGCACGACTCGCCGCTGTCGGGTGGGGTCGCGGTCAGCTTGGGCTAGCCCAGCCCGGCCCGGTAGGCGAACTCGGCGCCGCGGCCGTGGAAGTCGGCCAGGCCGAGCAGGAACGGCGGCACCCGCGACTGTGGGATGTTCCGCACAAACGGCTCCGCCGTCCTGCGCAGCTGGACTTTGATCACGTAGCCGCCGTCGGCTGGGTGGCTGTACTCGAGCCAACCGTTGTCCTGCGCGCGGAGGAGCCCCTCGATGCATACCTTCGGCAACGGCTTGCTGGTCAGGTCGAGGGGCAGCGGGTCCGGTGACGGCTTGGGCCGCAGGTCAACGTCGACCATGTCGGCGGGGGTCAGCGGGGGCAGCAGACTCCGTTGACGCAGCCACACGGCGAAGGCTGCCTCCCGCTCGGCCGGGTCGGCGTCCGGGTTACGGTCCAATGCGGCCAACCGGACCTGCGACGCGAACAGGAACCGGACCCGGCCCTGCCCGCTCGGGGTGCGGCCGTACAGCGGATAGAACGACCAGGCGCGGGTCAGCCGGTTCAACTCGTGCTGGCCGATCGGCAGCAGCTCGGCGGCCTCAGCCAACGTCAGCAACTCGGGTACCGGCTTGGTGGCCAGGTCAACGACACGGCGATGGTGGGCGGCTGTGTCGAGCCCGTCGCACCAGGGGCTGGACTCGTCGCGCAGCAACGTCCGGTAGTAGCCGTTGCGGAGCTGCATCACGTGCCCGTCGTCGGGCAGGGAGGCCACATATTTGGCCAACCCGGCGTTGGTGACGGTTCGCAGCGCGCGCAGCTCGCAGTACGCCTCGCCGGTGCCGGTGCGGTCGGGGGTTGCAGGGGCCATGGGTTTGGACGGTATCATTCATCAAAGATGCCCTCAACACGTAGACGGGGGACGCGCCGAAGCGGTTGGGGGTCGGTCCGTCCGATATGCTGGCGGTCGCGTCGATCGGCGGCAGGGGGTTGCAGCCTGCGGGATCTGGTCATGCAAACGGCGGCCCACCGGGGATTCCGGTGGGCCGCCGTCGTCGGCTAGGCGGCGTCGAGGGCGTAGACCTTCCGCTGCGCCCTGGGCGACAGCGTCAGGGTTTCCACCTCGGTCGAATAGCCCGGCCACAGGCCAGACGCGGTGCAGTCCCGGTACCGTTCCAGCGCCGCCTGGACGAGCAGGTCACCGATGCGGGCCGACCGGGCACTGATCCGGTACAGGCCTACAAAGTAGGGCGGCTTCTTCTCCTGCGCGACGAACAGGAACTCGGCCGGGTCCAGGCCTAGGGCGTGGGCGCCGCGGAGGTAGAACGACCGCTGAATGTGGTAGCCGTGGTCTTCGACCGCCCACCGGAACTTGTCCGGCGAGGCGTCGGTGGTGGTCTTGTAGTCGACGATGAACGGATCAATCCACCGGTCCAGCCGGGCCCGGCACCACACCCCGGTGCTGTCGTCCTGCCAGATGAGGGTGAGCTCCGACTGGCCCAGGCCCCGTTCGAACATGGGCCCCGCCGTGGGGTGCTTGCGCAGCGCTATGCCCATCTGCTCGACCTGGGCGAACTGGTCCGGCTTGAGGGGTGTCCGGCCAGCGGCCCGGGCCGCGGCCTTGGCCTCCTTCGCCTTGTTGGATCCCCAGGTCGGGAAGTCGCACACCTCAAACTCGACGCCGGTACCCAGCGCGTCGCGGTGCGCTGCGTGGCCGAGGTCGAACTCGTCTGACGTGTGGGTCGGCTGGCGCCGGTCGTATTCGAACCGGGCCGGGCAGTCGAGGAGCTTCCGCGCCCCGGTCGACGACAACGAGCCGCCCAGGTGCAGGACCGGGTCGGCGTGGTACACGTCGTCGGGGATGTCGGGGTAGACGCCCGGCCCGTTGATGGCGGTCACGACGGCACCAGAGCTTCGTCGTCGCGGGCCTGGCGGGCCCGCACGATCGACGCCTCCAACGCGGCGGTGATGTCGGCGAGCGGCCGGGTGGTGAGGGGGATCGGGCCACGCGACGCGGCGGCGATCAGGCGGGCGCCCTCCGCCGCGGTCACCGGCCGGCGGGGGACATCGTCGTTGTCGGCTGGAGCGCAGTCGGGCACCGGGGCCGGCTCGTCTTCCTGCGCGGCGGCCCAGGCAGGTGCTGGCGTGCCGTCGGGTCGTGCCAACGCCCCGCCGATGTACGGCTTGAGCAGCACCCCGACCCGCAAACCCAGGCCGAACAGGTCGGACAGGTTCGCGGCGGCCCGCTTGAGGGCAAACGTCTCGGCCGTGTTCGTGGCGTCGTTGTGGGCCTCCCCCAACGTGGCGCAGGTCTTGGTGCAGGCGGCGGTGCCGTCGAACGTGGTCAACACGGCGCCGGCTGGGGTGCGGACGGTGAGCCGGACCGTGGTTTCGCGGGTGACCTGCCACGCCGGTTTCGTCTCGCCGTCGTCGGCTGGGACCATCTCCTCGCCGAGCACAACGGTCCGCAACGTTTCGCTGCCCCAACCGCCGTAGCCGAAGATCCGGGTCAGCCACCGCCGCACGTCGGTGCCCTCAATCCAGGGGGTTCCGTCGTCGTGTTCGCGGACCCGGTTCGGGTTGATCGGCCCGGCCAGGGCGTTGTACTGCTCCACCGTCAACCGGCCGTCGACCGGCACGGGCGGTGCCTCGGGATGTGTGTCTGTCATCGGGGGTGCGCTCGCTTCCTTGGGCATACGGCACACACCGGGGGACGTTGATCCCCTTTCCCGTCGACTCTGTACTGTCGGGCGAGCGGTTGGGCCGCGTTCTCGTGGGATGGGGCCTTCCGTGTACGCGGTCCCTTCCGAACCCTGCCAAGGTCTAGCCTCACAATCTCGGCCTCAGCGGGGAGCGGGGGGGACCGTGGTCTATCCGCCGCGCCTGGCGCGGCTGGGGCCGCGATGCGGTTTACGCCGGCGCGGGGTGACCCCGTCCGGTTCGAGGCAACCGGCCTGGATGGCCCACTTGCGGGCCGGCCCGGCCGGGAACAGCAACATCTCGGCGGCGCCGCGTATCGGGACCCGGAACACGGCCCGAGGGAAGCGGGGATCCGTCTTCGCCAACCCGCGCACAGTGCGCGCGTTTGGCTGACCGGCCCGGGTCTTGAACCCGCACCAGACGGCGATGCCGTCGTAGCCGATGACCTCAAACCCATGCCACGGCCCGGGGTGAATCCCGAGGCGCAACTGCCTCAACGTCTCACCGTCGGGGGCAGCGACAGGGGCAGCGTCGGTCATGCATGTAGGCTATCCGGCCTAGCAAATCCGGTCAACACGTGGGCAGGTCTGGCTGCTTCGGGTACGGAAGGGCTGGCAGGGCGACGCGGACCTGGGCGCGGGCCCGTGCGGTGGCGCCGAGCTGGAACACGTAGCGGTGCTTGCCGGCATGCCGGACGGCCCGGGCGCCAGCCGCGTCCAACGCGGCCGTCAGCCACAACTTCGGGTCGTCGCCGTCCTGCAGGGGCGCAGCGCCCCGGTCGGTGAGAAGCCGTTCCACATAGCCGTGGCCCTGGTCGCGGCTGCGGACCTTCTGCACCGCCCGCCGGGTGACGATCACCCCGTCTCGCAGTACCCATTCGACCCCGGCCGTGGACCGGCCTGTGTACCGGGCGTTGGTGGCCTGGTAGATGATCCCAACGTGGCCGGGTGACACCTGCCGGCCGTCGGCCAGCGTCCGCGGTACCGGGTCGGAAAACGACACCACCCCAACCACGCCCCGGGCGAGGAGTTGTTCGTGGCAGCGGGCCAGGAACCACGACTCGGCGTTGCCAGGTTCGGGGTCGAGGAGCACGAACCGGCCGAGCTCCAACGACTCGCTGTTGGGGCGCAGCTCGGGCAACGCGTTGGTGAGCACCGCCGACTGGGTCGGCATCGAGTAGACCGCCACCCCGACCAGGGACCCGCCGCGGACCAGGCCGTAGCACACGGTGGCCGACGGAAACGAGCCGCTGTAGTGGTGGGTGAGGACGAACTCCCGGGCCGGCTTGTGGGCGATCTCAGCGACCGTGTATGAGCGGGACTGGAACCGGCCGTCGACGTCGCCGGGCTGCCACAGCGGCAGCTGCTCATTCCAGCGCTGGCAGCGGACGGCGGTCATGACACGCCACCCAGGTCGAGGAGCATCTGCTGCGGCCGGTCGTCGACCTCGAGCCCGCGGGCGTCGGCGAGGGCAGGGGTGACCTCGGCGAGGATCCGGGCCATCGCGAACCGCAGGCTGTCGGGGTTGACGTCGCCGCCGTAGAAGCGGCGGCCGGTCTGGAGGCAGGCGACGGCGGTGGTGCCGGAGCCCAGGAACGGGTCGGCGACGAGGTCGCCGGCGCAGGTGGTGGCCCGGATCGTCCGCGACACCATCCGTACGGGCAGGGCGTTGTCGTAGCGCAGCAGCCCGGGCCGGCGCTCCTCCGGAATGTCGGACCACACGTCGGGGGCGTACACCTGCCCGGCCGCGCCGCGTGGCATCTCCGCCGGCCGGTTGAACGTGCGCAGCGGCGAATCCAGGGCGCCCCGGGTGAGCAGGGTGATGCGGTGGTGCTGGTGCACGAACCGGCGGGTCGTGTAGAGCCCGAACTGGCGGGTCACCGCGATCGAGTTGACGTACGTCAGGCCAGCGTCCTCGGCGGTGACCTGGACCCGGGCGGCGAGCTGGGGGCCGGTGACCACGGCCAGGTATCCGCCCGGCCGGATCGTGTCCGCCGCAGCGGCGATCCACTCGGCGGTGAACTCGGCGTACTCGGCGGGGTCCACGTCAACGTATCCATCGACAACGCTGCCGGCGTCGCGGGCGTAGGCGGAGGGCTGGCCGGCGCCACGGCCCAGCCCGTACGGCGGGTCGGCCAACACCAGGTCGATCGGCTCGTCGGCTTGGCGCAGCACCTGCGCGGCCCGGCCGAGCACGAGCTCAACCTGCGACGGGTCAGAGGGCAGCCACACGAACAGGGCCCGGCAGGGCCGGTCGGGGGTCCCTTCGATGACCCAGGCGGCGGTGCCGTCGTCCAGGCGGCGGGCCCGGCCCTGGCGGCGCAGCGTCTGCAACGCCGACCGGACCCGCCGCTTGTACTGCTCCTTGCCGTCCTGGATGCGGACCCGGCCACCGGGCCGGTCGGCGAGACCAGCCCGCTCCGCCTGGGCGTACAACTCGGCCACGGTGTATGTGCCGGCGCTCAACGTGCGCAGCAGGTCGGCCTCGGTCCGCAGCGTGGTGTTCATGCCGCGACCAACGCCCGGCCGCCGATCTTCTTGATGCATACCGGGCCGATGCCACGCTCGACGCTCTTCGGGTCGGTCAGGCGGATACCGCAGATCACGCACACGCCGTGCAGGTGGGACAGCCGGCGGGCCTCGTCAACGGTGAGGGGGGTCAGGTCGGCCAGTTCGAAACCGACGCCGGGGGCGTACTTCCAGAAGGCCCGCCGGTTGATGTCGGCCGGCACGATCAGCTGCTTCGCGTAGGTCCGGGTGCGGTCTTTGTTGTAGACGACCACGAACACGTCCGTGTCGCGGGTGTAGTAGCCGGGCTCGGCCAACTTGCGTGCCGGCTTCGGCAGGGCGAGCAGGCCGTCGATGATGGCGGAGGCCTCCGCGACGGTCAGCTCGGAGCCCTGCGAAATCCACTCCCAATAGGAGGGGACCAGGTGGGAGTTCGGCCGGGCGGCGGCGAGCGACGCGATGTAGCTGAGCTGGGGGGTGGTAGCTGATGTCATACCATGATCATAGCAGGCTATCGTGGTGATAGTACAGAGTTGCCCGGAAATGGCCGACATCATGCCACTTCGGCCAGCTGCAGATCCAACGCCATCTGCTGGTCGCGGCCGGCGGCGGCGAGGACCTGGTCCCGCCAGGCCAGCGCGTACCGGCGGCAGTTGTTGCACGGGCCGGGATGGACGCAGCCGTCAAGGTGGATGTTCTCCAGCCGGGCCCGCCGCGACCAGGCCTGCGAGTCGGCCGAGTCGAGCAGGTGCCCGACCACACCGACGGCTTCCGACTTGAGGCCGAACCCGTGCAGCCGCAACTCCCGGCCGTAGGTGGCGCGGGCGTACGCCTGCACTGTCTGAACCACGGCGACAATGTCGCGGGTCCGGCCGCGCCGGCACACCGAGCCGAGCCCGACCGGTGTGTGCCGCCACAACTCGACCCCGGCCCGTTCGTAGGCCCGCATGTGGTTGACGTAGTCGACCGGCTTCCAGCCCTGCAGCACCGGCGACCAGTTGATGAAGTCGAACTCGGCGGCCAGGTACAGGTACGAGTCGAGCGTGTCGGCCTGATTGCCGGCAACGGTCATCCCGTTCGCGGCGAGCAGCTCCGGTTCGCAGGGCACGTCCTGGATGGCGGCGAAGTCCGGCGCGATGCCGACCTCCTCCGCGAACCGGGTCACCATGCCCCCGAACGAGTCGGGGTCGAGGTGCCACGGATGCCGGTCGCGGTGCACCGTGGACGGAGCCAGGGCGGTGAACGCCCCCGAATCCAACGCCCACCCGCCGAAGCGGAACGTGTCGCGGCGGGTGGGCCAGTCATCACCGGTCGACTTCCACGCCGACATGGTCGACGCGGAGATGAACAGGGGCACGCCCAGCTGGCCGAGCCAGCCGGGCCGGTGCGTGCCCAAGTAGAACGTCCTCATGACGGGCCGACTTCGGCGACGGCCAGGACCTGCAAGATGGCCTCGACCGCTTCGTCTTCGTCGGTGGGGGAGATCATGTCTTCGAAGCCGATGGTGTCGGGGTCGCGGTCCGGGCCGACGTTGAACTCGTCGGTGTATGCCCAGGCCTGCCCGCGGCCGTCGTTGGCTGCGCTGCGTCCGTCGAACCAGCCGGGCCCGGCGCTGACGGTGTACCAGTCGGGTTCGCCGTCGACCTCGTTGGGTCGGGTTGGGCCGGCGTAGATGATGGCGGTGTTGCCACCGGCGTGGTCGACGTGGGCGGTGAACCCGGCGGCAACCACACCGGCGACGATGCTGTCCAGGCTGAGCATGGGCCAAGGGGTTGACATCGGTCAGCCCTGCCCGAGGCGCCAGTCGTCGGCGATCGCCGCGAGGGCGACCGTCGGGCCGGTGGTGTGGGCCGGGCAGGGCCGGGCCGGCCAGCCGCCATGGTTGAGGTACGCCTTCCGGCACGGGTAGCAGTCGGCGGCGAACTGTGCGGTGCGGGCGGCCAACATGACCGCCGCGATGCGGAGCTGGCAGCTGTCGCAGCGTTCCTCGTCCATGGCCGAGTTGTCGGCGTCCTGGGCGATGACCTCGCCGCGGGCGTGGTCGCGGTGGCGGGGACACAGCACACGGCCGGTGCCGTCGATGTAGGCGACGGTGGGGGTTTGGCCGGTCAGGTCGAACAGGGGCTGGCCGGGGGTGACGCGGACGTAGGCGGCGGCTTCGAGAGACAGCAGCATCATGACGTCACATCCTTGCTGGGCTGAGTGGTTGTCATACCATGATCATAGCAGGCTATCCTGCTGATAGCCACAGGATGTGTCGGGGATCGGGGCCATGGGCTTCGGCCGGTTGAGGCAGATCAACATGGTGCGGATCTGCGTACCGGCAGCCGCGAACGACCCGTCGGGCAGGTCTTCCCAGTCGCCGCCGACCTCGGCGGCCAGATCGCGCAACCTGGCCGACGTCTTGTCCTGCCGGTACGCGAACCCGGCGGGCACAACCGCGACCAGCCGGCCGCCGGGGACGAGACGGTCGTAGGCGAGCAGCACGTGCTCGGCCCACAGCACCGGATGGCCCGGAGCCGAGAACGGCGGGTTCATCACCACCGCGTCGAACTGTGGCGGCTCGTCGCGGTACTTGCCGAAGTCCTCGAACAGGCAGGCGTGCAACTCGACCCGGCGTGGTTCTTCGGACGGGTAGCCCGGCCCGGCCTCGGCGGCGAGGCGGCCCAGCAGCCGGCCCAGCTCGTAGCTCGGCTCGATCGCGGTGATGGTGGCCTGCGGCCGGGCGGCGAGGACGGCGCGCACCAACGCCCCGTCGCCGGCCGATGGCTCCAGGACTGTCAGCGGGCCCTCTGGGAGCATCTGTGCCATCCGATCGGCTACGACCTTGGGTGTGGGGAAGTAGGCGACCGCTGTGACGACGGGGGCGGCCATGATGGCGGCGAACCGGGCCTCACGCTCAAGGCGCGCGGCGGCAAGCCCGTCAGCTTCGGCGTCGGCCTGCGTGACCTGTGCTGACTGGTGGTCGGCGAGCGCGTCCGCGACCAGCTCGGCGTCGAGGTCTACCGCAGCCCCTTCGCGGTGGGTGCACTTCACGGCGAGGATGTCGGTGAACTTCACCTTGTCCAGCCAGGAGTATCCGGACGGGCAGCCGACGGTGACCTTGTTGACTTTCTCGACCGGCTTCCACCCGCCCCAGTACTTGACCAGGTCTCCCTTGTGGACGTTGTCAGGTCCCCACACCACGAACCCGTCGGCCTCGGCCTTGGCGAGCTGGGCGCGGTCGTAGCGCAGCCGCTCCTCGAGCAGGGCCTGCCGTGCGAGCAGCTGCTCCCGGTATTTCCCGGATGCCGGCTGGTGCTCGTCGATGGCGTAGACCGCGCCGGCGTTGTTGAGGAACCGTTGGGTCCAGCCCTTCAAGTTGCGGGCGATGACCCGCAACTCCGATTCGGTGGTCTCGATGCGGCGGCGGGTCACCGAGGGGCGCTCGCTGTGGGCGGCGGCGTTGCCGACCGCGTCGGCGCGGGCGGCGGTGGTGTCCGCCTCCTTCTGCAAGGCGACCGACCGGGACATGGCGTCGTGCATCTTTTCCCGGTCCCGCAACGCCCTGCGGGTGGAGTGGTGGCCCATGATGATGGGCTGCCCGCCCTCGAAACGTTGGGAGATCTGGTCAGCACGGCTGTAGGCGGCGTTGGCTTCACCTTGAATCCGGCCGGCTTTGCGTGTCAGCGCTTCGCGGCGGTCGTCGAGCCGGTCGGCCTGGTCGGCGAGGACCTGCTCCCGGTTGCGGGGCTGGTCGTCGATCTGGACGTCGACGTCATGGCCGGCCGCGCGCAGCGCCTCAGCGGCCCGCTCGATCTGGTACCGCTTCGATACCTGGTCCCGGCTCTGCCGGATGCCGATGGCTTTGATCGACGGGAAGTAGGCGAAGCCGTGGCGGCGGACGATCTCGTACACGCCGTCGCCCTTGCGGGAACCCTCCAGGAGGGTTCCCTCAGCGTGGGTGTGGGTGATGGTGAGCGCGGCCATGTCAGGCCTCCGTAGGGGTGACAGCTGTGGTCATACCATCATCATAGCGGACTATCCCGATGATAGCCACATGATCCGGTCGGTGTTGGTCAGGCCGCCAGCTCGAACTCGACGCCGGTGATGGCCTCCATGAGGCAGGCGGCCAGGTCCCGGGCGGCGCAGGGCGTGACCGCGTTGCCGAGCATCCGGACCTTGTCCCGTTGGGCGGTGCCCAGCAGCACATAGTCGCCGGGGAACGCCATGCCGGCCTGGATTTCCTTGACCGCCAACATCCGCAACGTGCAGTCGTCCACGTCCACCGCCGGCGCGAGCAGGCCGTCGCCCTGGACTGTCGTCTGGGTCGGCATCGGCATCGACAGTGGACGGAGGTCGCCCGAGTCGTAGCCGTACAGCAGGTGACCCCATTCGATGAGCGACTGGTGCCCGGCCGTGGTCACGGTCCGCAGCGGCTCGTCCAGGCCGGTGGACATTTGGCCCTGGTCGCCGCGTGCGGTGTTGTTCCGCATCACCAAGGCATGGTGGGTGCCGGCAGCGGCGAACGTTGCCAGGGGATGTTCCTGGACCGGTTGGGCCACACCGTTGTTGCGCAACGGCACCACCAGGGCCAGGTCATGCCGGCCTGTCTGGGTGCGCAGCGGCTCATCCACTGACCGGGCCCGCTGCCCGTCACGCGACTCGGTGGGCACGATCAGGGCATGGCCGGATCCGTCGGCGACCACCGTGGCCATCGGCTCGCCGACCGGGATGTTGCGAGGCCGCCCGGACCGCAGGACCGACAGGAACGGGCTGCACACCAGCGCCTCGTTTTCGCGGGTGGTGCGGGTCCGCATCGGACCGTCCACAGTGGCCGCATCGTCGTTCCAGGTGCCGCCGGTTGGCACCATCAACGCCGGGCAGGCCAGCGAGGTGGTGGCGGTGGTCGACTGTGTCGACATCGGTGAACCAACCGAACGGGTCCGTACGCCGGGCCGCCGTTCGAAAGTGTGCCCGGCAGTCTCGGCCAGGAACGGGCTCCAATACTTGCGGATCCCCGCCTCGACCCGGGCCCGGGTGGCTGCTGCGAGGGGTGTCTTACGGTCCCCGATCCGCTGGGTGGGCAGGGAGAAGTCGATCGCGGCAGCGGCCGGCAACACCAGCGGCATCACCACGGCCGCTTTGCAGCCAGCCTTCGGGCAGCGGTACACGTACTGCGACCCGAACCGCATCGGGCGACGCTTGCCCGGCTTCGGGGTGTAAACCGCCGCGACCAGCTCGCCACACGATGGGCACAACGCCTTGGGCGTCAACCATTTGCGCCAGTTCGGGGTGCGGTACTTCTTCTGCCAAAACACGATGTAGACCCGGTCGCGGAGCTGGGGGGCGCCCAGGCCCAGCAGGGAAGCGAACGCCGAGTTCAACGTGATGACCTTGTGCCGGTAGCCGATGCTGGCCATGTCGGCCAGCCACCGGTCGAAGTTGAACCACTTCAAGATGTCCGGCACGTTCTCGACGATCATGCCCCGGTAGCGGTGGACCTCCGCGAACCGGAACACGTCGATCATCTGCATCCGTGACCGCCACCGGGCCAGGTTGGCCTCCGGCGTGTCCCAATCTTCGCCGTCGGGCATGCCCGCCAACGTGAGCTGCTGCGAGGCCTGGTCGTAGTCGCAGGGCAGCCCGTTGGCCTGGGTCCAGGTGGTGCACTCGGGTGAGAACCAGGCAAAGTCGGTGCCCCGGTACCGGCGGGGGTCCGGGCGGCGGACGTTGGCGATGTCGTGGTCGGTGTCGGGGAAGTTCGCGTTGTGGGTTTCCACCGCCAGCGGCCAGTGGTTGACGGCGAGGGTGACCCCAGCGCCGGGCACGTCGAAGATGCCACGGGTCGAGCCGCCGCCACCGGCGAGGAAGTCCGACCAGGTGGCCTCAATCCCGGCGGGGGCTGGGCGGGTGGGCAACGTCCGGGGTGTGGTACCGCGTAGCTCGGCGACGGTGTCGTGGCAGAGCCACTGCTGGACGGGACCCTTCGCGGCGTACAGGCCGGTCCATCCCTTCACCGGGGGTCGTTTGCTGGACATGGTGTCGGGTCCCTTCCTGGTCTGATTGGTGGTCATATCATGATCATATCATGCTATCAGGCGGGTAGCATAGGGGGTGGCTGTTCGAGGTACCCGCCGTCAGCGGTGAACAGGACCCGCCGTTTCCCGTTGTCCACGACCAGGGCAACAGTCAACGGGTCCGCAGCGCTGTTCCGCGAGATCGACCAGCCGTTGCTTTCCGCGGCCGGCCGCCCGGCGTGGATGCGGCCATGGCACCGGTCGACGTTCGACCCGCCGCATACAGCGAGCAGGTTGGCCGCGTCGTGCTCGCCGGCGCTGCCGTCGCGGCCCCGCCGGTGGTGCAGCGACCAGTCGTAGCCACGCTCGCCCGACAGCGGCTGGCCGCACACCTCGCAGCAGGGCCGGCCGTCGCGGCACGACCGGGCCAACACGACCGTGACGACGGTCTTCGTGGGCCCACCGGCCCGTCGGCGCCGTGACGCCTGAATGCGGTTACGCCGCACCCATGGGGTGCGGCGCAACGGCGTCTTGCGGATCAGCATCAGTCCTCGCCGTGGCAGCAGCCGCAGCAGTACTCGTGGCCGTACAGGCAGGCCAGGGCAAGGGCCCGGTTGGGGCGCTTACAGGCCGGGTGCTCGCACTGCATCACCTTGGGCCGGTCGCACCGCTTGTGCCGGTCCGAGCAGGGCCGGCCGGCGACCTCGTCGGCGCAGACGTCGATGTGGGCAAGGCGGCCCCGGCGGGCCAGGAACCCGCCGCAGCTGCACCGGTGTTCGGCCTCCACCGTGGGGGGCAGCATCCGCCCGTCGGCGAGCAGCTTGTCCAACGCGGCCAGGGCCGCGGCTTTGTCGTCGTCCAGGGCGAAACCTTCGACGGTGCCGAGCGCCACAGCGATCAGGCAGTCGACCACGTCGGGGCGGCCGGTGAAGTGGTAGGCGTCGGGCAGGGTGTCGTGGATGGTGACCAGGCCGGTGGCGAGGTGCGTCACCGCGACCTGCACGCCGTCGCCTTCCAGCTCGTATTCGTAGGTCCATTCGGCGGGGACACCGTCGCTCGTGACTAACGCCAGGGTTGCGGTCATGGGGGGTCAGGCCTCCTGCGTGGCGATCTGTGGGCATGGGGGTTGCTGACATACAGTATATCAGACATGCCTTTTGCGATCTACACGTGACGACTGTGGTTGACCTGGCTGTGTCGTGTGGACTGCATTTCCTAGCCCGGCTACTCTGTATCGCAACTCCTCGCTCCCAGAAGAAGGCGGGTCCCCAATGCGCACCGGTCCGGTCGACGTTGACCTGCTGCGGGACGTGGCGGCGGGCCACGTGTTCAGAGTCGTGCAACGGTCGGCGACGTATGCCATGAATGAGCGCGATTGGCGCCGCTGCACCCGCCCGGTGAAGGCGGCCGAGGCGGCGGGGCTGATCGTGCTGGGCGACCGTAAGCCGTGGCCCCACCAGGCCGACCCGTTGCGGTGGAAGCTCACCCCGGCCGGGCAGGCCGCCATCGAACTCGAGCAGGCCGGCGGGGTCGTCCGGTGACCACCGAACAGCAGGACGCATCTGCCGAGGTGCCAGAGCAGCGCGGCGCGCGTGGCGGCGGGTTTGACCGCACCCCACCGCAGGACATACCGGCGGAGCAATGCGTCCTCGGCGGCATGATGCTGTCGAAAGACGCCATCGCCGACGTGGTCGAGATCGTCCGGTCGGGCGACTTCTACCGCCCCGCGCACGTCGCCGTGTTCGACGCGATCCTCGACCTGTACGGCCGGGGTGAACCAGCAGACGCCATCACCGTCGGGGCTGCCTTAACCACTGCCGGCGAGCTGGCCCGGGTCGGTGGGCTGCCCTACCTGCACACCCTGATCGCGTCGGTGCCGACCGCCGCGAACGCCGGCTACTACGCCCGCATTGTTGCGGAGCGGGCGCTGCTGCGCCGGCTGGTCGAGGCCGGCACCCGCATCGTCCAAATGGGCTACGGCGCCGCGTCCGGTGAGGGCCGCGACGTTGACGACGTGGTCGACCTGGCCCAGCAGACCATGTATGACCTGACCGAGCACCGCGGCCAGGGCGACGGGTTCGACACACTGGCCGACCTGCTCCAGCCGGCCCTCGACGAGATCGAAGCGGTCGGGTCGCGGGACGGTCTGATGTCCGGCGTCCCGACCGGGTTCGGGGATCTGGACCGGCTGCTGCAGGGCCTGCACCCGGGGCAGCTCGTGGTGATTGCCGGCAGGCCGGGTCTCGGGAAGAGCTGTCTGAGCCTGGATTTTTCCCGCAACGCGGCGATCCGCCACGGGCAGGCCAGTGCGATCTTCTCGCTGGAGATGTCGAAAATTGAGATCGTCACCCGGCTGTTGGCAGCCGAGGCCCGGGTGCCGTTGCATGTGCTCCGGTCGGGGCAGCTGTCCGACGACGACTGGAGCCGGTTGGCCCGCCGTATGGGCGAGATCAGCGAGGCGCCGATCTTCGTTGACGACACCCCCAACATGACCCTCATGGAGATCAGGGCCAAGGCCCGACGGCTGCGCCAACGCCATGACCTCAAGCTGGTCGTCGTGGACTACCTGCAGCTCATGACCTCACCGAAGCGGGTCGAGTCACGCCAGCAGGAGGTCGCCGACATGTCCCGCGGCCTGAAACTGCTCGCCAAGGAAATCGAGTGCCCCGTGATCGCCGTGTCGCAGCTCAACCGGGGCCCGGAGCAGCGCACCGACAAACGGCCCCAGCTGTCTGACCTTCGCGAGTCGGGGGCGATCGAACAGGACAGTGACGTGGTGATCCTGCTGCACCGCGACGACTACTACGACCGGGAGTCACCCCGCGCGGGTGAGGCCGACCTGATCGTGGCCAAGCACCGCAACGGCCCCACCGACACGGTGACCGTCGCAGCCCAGCTGCACTTCTCCCGCTTCGTCGACATGGCCATCAACCCCTGAAAGGACCAACCCCATGCACGTCAACCAGATCAAGCAACTAGCGCGGGAGATCGCAGAGCAAGCCGTCGTGCGGGCATCCACGTCGCTCGCCGGTGTCGTCGAAGACCTGCAACTGTCGGACAGTGACCGGGCTGTGCTGCGCGCGCAGTTGGCCGCCATCGCTGAAGAGGTCGCCAGGGGGCCGGGCGCGGTCAGCCCAAGCGGCGGTGTCGTCGCATGACCGCCGCCGCCAAGGACCTGCCCGCCCTGGACGGCTTCACCACCTGCTACGGGGTGCAGGTCTGCACCATCGGGGAGGACGGCATCCTGATCGCCCTGGGCCACCACCCAGCCCGCACAGCCCTGGCCGCGTTCAACGCCTACAGCCGCCGCGTCATCGGCCTGGCAAACGTCACTGACGACAGCTGGGTTACGCCGGGCGAGTTGCTTGAGCTGCTCCAGGAGATCAACCACGACTGGGGGCGGCTGCTCGGCGAGTGTGGCCAGTGCCCACCGGAGCGGGGCTGCGACCGGTGCCTGGCCATCCGCGACGGCAGTTGGTGGATGGAGCTGGGGGCGGCTGAGTCTGACCCTGACGCCGTCCCGGTGACCGTGCTGGAGATGTGAGCGCGGGTCGCGTGGAACACATCAGCCACGCCAACTAGCCTGACCCGGCACTGCGAGGAGGGGGTTTTCTGTGAGTCTGTCCCGTCTGGACCTGGTCGGGGTGCGTGCCATCACCCTGCTCAACCCGTGGGCTCTGGCCGTGGCCAGGTTGGGTAAGACGGTCGAGAACCGCACCTGGGCCCTGCCCGCTGGCCGGCTGCTGATCCACGCCGGGAAGGCCGACGACCCGGCCGGCTACCGCCACCTCGAGCACCTCGGGCACCCGCGGGCCACGGTCGCCGAGCAGGTGGTCCGGTCGGCGATCGTCGCGGTGGCCACAGTGGACACGGTGTGCCACGTGTCGGAGGCGCCAGAGTCAGGCGGCCGGTGCGAATGCCCGACCGACTGGGCGACGCCGGGGCAGGTCCACTCACGCCTGGCCGACGTCGTCGCGCTCCCGGCGCCGGTGCCGTGCCCGGGTCGGCAGGGCGTCTGGTACCCGCCCGGCCACGTCCTGGACGAGGTGGCCGCGTCGCTGGCCCTCACCCAGCAGGCCCCGCTGGTGTGCACCGGCCGCCGGGTCGACCGCCAGGGCCGGGCACAGGGGGCCCCGTGCGGCAACGAGTTCCCACCAGCGCCGGGGGAGACGTACCCGGCGATGGAGCTCCGAGCCCGCATCCTGGGTTGGAAGGTTGCCCCGGTCCCAGACGACGGGGCGATGCCCCACGCAATGTGCCGATCCTGCGCCGCCCCGGCCGAGGCGAAGGTCCGACAGTCATGACCGGCGTCGGCAGCCACTGGACCAGCGCCCAGGCCCGCGCCCTCACCAACCACGTCACCGCCGCCCTGGAAAAGGCTGTGGTCCGGGACGCTGTCGCGGTCGCTGAGGAGTTAGCGACCGTGGTCCGCCGGTACGGCACCGTCGGCCTGTACTCGATGTGTCGGGGCTTCGCCCACGCCATCAAACACTGGGCAGCCAAGGCCGGCCCGGACGGCGCCCAGATCGTCGGCATGACCATCGAGGTCGAAGGCGCCGACCCGGCAGACCTGCCCGCTGAGGCGCGGGCGTCGCTGTGGGCGGCCCGGTTCACGGCCGCGTACGTCAACCACGACCGGGCGATGACTGAGGCCCTGTTCCTGGCCCCGTATGAGGCCGGCCGTGCCGAAGACGCCAAGGCGAATGTGGTGGCCCTGCTGGCCATGGCCGCCGACCTGATCCGGACCGAGTTTGAGGAGGAGAGCTGCGATGGATGAGGCCGGGGTGGCCTGGGCCAAGGCCCGGGTGTTGGCAGTGTCGGCCGCGAACCGGGCCGCAGCCGACAGCGGCAGCTACGTGTCCATCCACATGGGAGGGTCACCGGCGGCGCAGGCCTGGGCCGACGCCCACCCCGACGCCGAGTCGGCCTACTGCTGTATGGGCGACGCCGACCAGGGCCCGGCCGGGTGCACCTGCTGGCGGCCCGAGTATGAGGTCGACCAGGCCGCCCCGGTCCCGCCGACCGGCCCGCAGGATCTGGTCGTGCCGGCCACCAAATGCGCCGACTGCGCCTACCGGCCCGGCAGCCCCGAGCGGGCCGACGAGTACATGGCCGACGAGCTGATCAGCTACGCCCACGCCGGTCGGCCGTTCTTCTGCCACACCGGCTGCCGCCGCCCGCTGCGGTGGCGGCACCCCGACGGCCGGGTCATCGACGGCGACCCGTCCGACTACCGGCCCCTCATCCGCGACGCCATCCCGTACCAGGCCGACGGCAGCCCGGCACCGATCTGCGCCGGGTGGGCCGCCATCGCCGCCCAGGCCGCCCAGACCAGCACCACCAAATCCATCACCTAGCAAGGAGGCCAACACCATGGCCCGCACCACCACCCACGCCCTCCAGTACCCGACCACCGCCACCGCCGACAACCCGACCGGCCGCACCCAATGGGTCATCACCAAACGGTGCGGCTGCCCCCGCGACGTCATCGAAGGCTCCGCGGCCGCCGACCAGGAAGCCGCCTGGAAGCTGGTCGCACCGCTGCGCAGCGAACGGAACCGCCTGTACGCCGACGGCTGCACCCTGCACCACGTCACCCACGCCGAATACCTCAAGCGGTACTCGCCGCTGATGACCCAGTCGTGCCCCCACTCGCAGGACCCGCGGTGAGCGCCCGCAAGGCGCCGACGTTGCCGTTGGGCGACGAGGCCCTGGTGTCCCTGTCAACGCTGCGGGGTGAGGTGGCCGCGGCCCGGGCCCGCATCGCCGAGCTGGAGCCGATCGTCGCGGCGGCCGCGTGCCTGTGGGGCCAGCAGGAGTGCGTCGAGGGCCAGTGCGACTGTGACGAGTACATCGACCCGGAAACGGGCCAGCCGAGGCCGGGCCTGACGCGCTGCCCCAACGTGGAGGAGCGCCACGCCACCGCAACCGACATCGTCGTGCGGGCCGACCTCGAATACCTCGTGGAGCAGCTGCTGGACATGTTGGGCGCAGACCGCCCCCCCGACTGGGCCGACCTGCGTGACGAGATCGAGACGGTGGTGCTCCGAGCCGACGAGCACCTTGACGACGACGACCCGCGCCGTGAGAAACCCCGCCCCGACCTGTACCGGCGGGTCCGCGACGCCTACCTGGATGACTGCCGGGCCAGTGCCACCGCGACCGGCGTTGAGCCGCCCCGGGCCGGGGGTTCGACGTGAGCAACATCGAATGGACCAACCTGGTGTGGAACCCCACCACCGGCTGCGACCGGCTCTCACCCGGCTGCGACCACTGCTACGCCCTGACCATGGCGAAACGGCTCAAGGGCATGGGTTCGGCGAAGTACCAGATCGACGGCGACCCCCGCACGTCGGGCCCCGGGTTCGGGCTGACCATGCACCCGTCGGTGGTGACGCGGCCGCTGTCGTGGCGTGCCCCGCAGCGGGTGTTCGTCAACTCGATGTCGGACCTGTTCCACGCTGAGGTGTCCGTCGACTTCACCGCCCGCGTGTTCGCTGTCATGGCCCTCGCCGGCCGGCACACCTTCCAGGTGCTGACCAAGCGGGCCAAGCGGATGGAGCTGGTCCTCACCCGCCCCGGCTTCGTGGACCAGGTAGCCCGGCACGTGGAGGACATCCTCGGCCACTCGGGACGCCGGCCACGGTGGGCGTTCGACCTGGGCGGGCGGCGGCTCGCGGGCGACTCGGGCCAGCTCGGTGACGGCTGGAGCAGTAGCCCTGAACGGGCGTGGGTTCCGCCGTGGCCGCTGCCCAACGTGTGGCTGGGGGTGTCGGTCGAAAGCCAGCAGGAAGCCGACCGGCGCATCCCGCACCTGGTGAGGACACCAGCTGGCGTCCGGTGGCTGTCGTGCGAACCGCTGCTCAGCCCGGTCGACATCGGGTCATGGCTCGTCGACCACGGTGAGCCCGGCCGGACTTGGGGCATCCCGATCGACTGGGTCGTGGTCGGTGGCGAGTCCGGCTCGACCAGGCCGATGGACCCGGACTGGGCCCGGTTGCTGCGGGACCAGTGCACCGCGGCCGAGGTGCCGTTCTTCTTCAAACAAGCCGGCCAGGTGCTCGCCCGTCAGTGGGGCTGCCGCGACCCGAAAGGGCACGACCCGGCCGACTGGCCCGAGCCCTTCCCAAGGGAGTACCCCGCCGCGAGGGCAGCCGCGTGATCGCCTTCTACAGCCTGTACGGCTCGCCCCAGGTTAGGCGGCTGCACATCCTGCACCCGGGCCGGGAGCGGGCCCGCCCGAAGTGGCGCTATGACAGGCCGCCGATGAAGGAAGGGTTCTGCGGCACAGCCGGCTGGGACTGCTCCGACGGCGCCGGCCGGCATGTGATCGACCCGCTGCCCGAGGTGCCGCCCTCGAGGCTGACGTGGTGCCCGACCTGTGTCGGGCGGGCCGCTGAACACCTGGGCATGCTGTCCGGCTTCGCCAGGCTGGTGGCCCGCAAGGCGATCGGGGTCGCGTCGTGATGGTGTACGTCGGCGATGCTCGGCTGGCCGCCGGGCTGCAAGGAGGTTGACGATGGGATTCACCATCCACAGCTGCGTGGTGCCGACCTGTGATGACTGTGGTGATGGCTGGAGTGGCGGCGAGGAGGGGCCATTTCATTTCGGTTCGGCCGAGGAGGCCGAGCTGTTCCTGACGGACCACCTGGACTGGAAGATCATCGACGGCCGGTTGGTGTGCGATGGGTGCTGGAACAAACGGGAGTGCCTCCGCCTCGACCACGACTGGTACGACTGGCACGATGGCGCGACGCCTGATGGCCAGATTCCCTACCGGGCCCGACACTGCCAGCGGTGTGAGGCTTCGCAGTTTGACCCACCGGTGGCGGACCTGGTCCTACTTAGCAGGGTTGCCCGAATCATCGATCGGGCCGGGAGCTGACCGCCATGACTGTCTATGTCGACGACTCGCTCATCCCAGCGACGGTGAACCGGATCAGTAGCCGCTGGTCGCACCTGTTCGCCGACACCCAGGACGAGCTGCACGCCTTCGCCCAGTCGATCGGGCTGCGCCGGTCATGGTTCCAGCCCGGCAAACCGTTCGCCGGCCAGCCGAGCCGGCTCTGGCACTACGACGTGACGGAAGGCAAACGACGCCAGGCCATCGCCGCCGGTGCCCGACCGGTGGCGTGGCGCGACGCTGTCCAGATCATGAAGGACCGGGACGACCGGGCCCAGGAGGAGCAGAGCCATGAGTGAGGTCATCGATATCGTCCTGCACACCGACCCGCACGGGCAGGTGGCCGGCTACGCCGGCGGTAACAAGGTCATCGCCGTGTGGGGGCCGGCAGTGGAGGGTGACTGGTTCGTGTGGGTCGCCGGGCAGGGCGACCCCCGCCGGGTGGCGACCCGCGAAGAGGCCATGGCCCTGCTGCCGGCCCGGTGGCCCGTCCCGGACCGTGACCCGACCCGACCCGGCCCGGTTGAGGACCAGGACGCCACACACCAGGAGGGGGGGCCGATGCCGGTGTTCCCGATCCTGGCCAAGGACGCCCTGGCCCCGGGCATCATCGCCGCCTACCGCGACCTGTGCCTGGCCACGGGGGCCACCGCCCAGGCCGGGCAGGTCCAGCTGGCCCTCGACGAGGTGGTGGCCTGGCAGGCCACCAACCCGGGCCAGGTCGCCATGCCCGACCACCGGCATATCCCGGCCGCCGGGGGTGGACGGTGACCGACCTGGACAAGTGGCCGCGGCTGCTCGTGGTCGGGCAGCCCGTCACGCCGGAGCAGGCCAACGACATCCTGATCCGCACCGACAGCTGGATCCTGTGTCTGAACGACCGGGCATGGGCCAAGGCCGCCTACCGGGTCGCCGGGGTCGTGTTGGCCCATTACGGCATGCCAGGGCTGGAGGAGCTGCGAGAGTTCCGGGCCCGGATGGGTGTGCTGGACCTCGCCTATATGGCCAACGTCCGGATCGGGTCGAGCTGGATCGGCGGCCCCCACGGCTGGTGTGACTGGAACGGGTGGATCGGCTGCGCCGCCTACAACGTCGGCACGTGGCCCTCCCACGAGCAAGTCACCGACGACTGGCGACAGATCGCCGCCGCGTGGCCATTCCTTGACCTGGTGGCGCAGCTGGTCACCGACGACGGTGAGGGCGACCTGGCCGGACAGTGGACGGTACGCGGCGGCCAGGTCCAGTTCGACCCGGCCCCGGCCGAGCTGATCCGCCCGGCCGAGGAGGTCGCCCTCAGCGCGATAGCGATGCTGGCGTTCCGGTCCGAGGTCACGGGCCGGGAACAGGGCGTGCCGATGCGGCGGCTGGTCGCAGCCCTCGACCAGGTCCGCCAGTCCCAGTCCCAGCCCGCCAGGGCCGACCGGTGAAGGCTGAGCTGGCGGCGGCCGCGGCGCAGCTGGCCGAGCAGGACCTGCTGGCCGCGTTGCAGGTCGCCGACGTCGAAGCGGTACGGGACGCCCTGTACCGCCTGGCGCTGGTGGCCCCGAAACGCACCTGGTTCTACCTGCGGGTCATCAACGACATCCTCGAGCAGCAGCCCCCCGACCTGACCCCAGCGGGCTAGGCGGCGGCCCGGCACGTTTCCGACGGCGGCGGCGGCAGCGGGTTGGTGCGGCGCTGCTCCTCAGCCGCCTGGCGGCGGGCGTCGACGTCACGAAGCGTCGTCTCGTAGTCGGTGAACGCCTGCCTGATCTGGCCCCTCGGGTCGGGGCCGGTGGCGGTGAACACAGCCAGGATGAGCCGCTTCGTGGCGGCTGACTCTTCCCGGTCGGCGGCCCGGTCGGTGTCTGAGGCCTCAGACCGGGCCCGGGTCGCGAGGGCGTTGGCCTCGTTGACTGAGGCCTGACAGTCGATGTAGGTCCGCAGCCGGGCTCCGTCGGCCTGGCGTTGCACCCCCACCACCGACGCGAGGATCATCCCGGCGAACGACATGGCGAGCAGGAGCAGTTGAACCCGGCGGCTCAGCGGGCCTGTCCCCGGCGCCTCTGTCGCCGCCGCACCACCAACGGCCGTGCGACGACCTCGCCCAATATGGCTCCAGCGAGTCCACCAATGACCAGCCACCGAGCTACCTCCATCCAATAGGTCACGGGGTCAACCCTGTTCTTCTCGGTGGGGTGGTGGAGGTCTGCGGTGCTCGGCGCCGTCGCCGGCCCGAAAGGCTACGAGGATCGCCGACACGCCGAGGGGCAGCGCCATCCACAGTTCGCTGGGCGGCACGTGGCTGGCGGTGGAGGCCGTGACGAACCCCATCGCGACCAGCCAGCCGAGGCCGTGGATGACGAGGAGCACGTTCTGTACGGGGGGCCACCGGAACCGGCCGCCCAGCCCGGCCGGCCGGGCCATCAGTACGCCTGCACCATGATGTAGCGGTCCTGGAAGGTCCCCGTAGCAACACCGTTGACCTTGTACTTGGCGGTGAACGTGTTCGACCCGGGCGTGAGGCCGGTCATCAGGAACACCCGGCTGGCGCAGATCAGGTTGACGTTCGCGATGGCAGCGGCCCGGCCCGCGTCGACCGCGGCTGATGTGGTGGCACCCGACACCGCCCACGACATGAAGGCGGTAATCGTCGAGGCCGAGCATTGGATCTGCCCGCCGACCGTCACCAGCGCCGTGGCGCCGGTCGTCAAGGTGACCGCCGGCCCGACGGTGGCCAGATCGGTGTAGCTGGTGGAGGTGGTGGTCTGGCTGGTCGCCACCAACGCCTGCTGCGGGATGCGGGTCGTGTTGACCGTCGTCTCGAGGGTCGACACCCGGGCGGCCAGGGCGACCACGGTGGCCTCGATGGCCAGGGCCAGATCTTCGCCCAGGTTCGGCCCGTCAGGCCGGTCGGACAGCGTCTGGTACGGCCAGCCGTAGGTGGGTGTGGTTGCCACGGGTCTGACGGTGCCGCAGGCCCCGGCCCGCGCGGGCCGGAACGGCTCCGGCCCCGGTCGTCATTTCGCTGTCATGACAGCGGGGGGTCTTCTCCGCTCACAGGGTGATGACGGTCAGCGTGCGGCGCCCGAAGTCGGTGTTCTCGCCGGAGTTGGCCTTGTACTTCATAGTGAACGTGGTCAATCCGGAGTTGAGGCCTTCCAGCACCACGCTCTGGGTGTAGGTGCCCTGCAAGGTGTCTGAGCCGCCCAGGTTGGCGCCGAACGTCATGGTGGCCCGGATCGTAGTTTCGGCCGCCGCGGCGGTTAGCGTGTTGGCGCCGGTGAGGGCGACCGTGACGGCGCCGCCGCCGTTGTCGAGGGGGTCGAGGTCGATGAACTGGATCTGCGATGAGAACAGCAACAGCACCCGGCCGGTCTGGCGGACGTTGACCGTGACCGCCGGGCCGGGGGTGGTGAGGTCGACGTAGGTCGCCGAGTTGGTCGTTTCCTGGGTGGTGATGGAGCTGGTCGCGACCCACGCCGACAGCAGGCTGATCGCGTTGAAGGCGTCGGCGGTGTTGGGGATGACCATGCGCCCGATGATGGCCCAGGTGGCCACGCCCCGTTCGGACAGGACCGAGATCACGCCGACCACGGCGCCGGGGGCGAGCAGGGTGGACTCACCGACCCCCAGGATGGGCAGGTCAGTGAACTGCGACCCGCCGACCTGGACCGTGTTCTGCAGGGTGATCTGGTTGAAGGCGAGGATGACGCCCTGCCTGTATCGCATGTCCTGCGAGGGGCTCGCCAGCGGCGGCGCGAACAGCTGCTCCAGGTCGTCGGCCATCACAAGTGTCCAATCAGCACGGTGGTCTGCTCGCGGGTGGTGACGGTCAACGGTTCCCGCTCGGTGAGGGGGATCGTGATGCGGTCACATACGTGGATCTCAGTGCCGGTCGAGGTCGCGAACCGGATCTGCACCGGGTCGTACGGTTCGAGGGCGGGGTTGGGGCTGGACTTGAACTCGACGTTGTAGGGCAGGCCCAGGTTCTGCTGCAGCAGCGACTGGGCGGCTGACAGGGCCTGCGCGTCGGTCGTCAGGAACGGCGACGTGTAGTACCGGGGCACCGGCCCGAACCGGCCGTAGTAGTAGGTCGGCGAGGCGGGGTTGTTGTCGATCGCGACGGCCCGGGCCGGGGTGGCCGTGTCGGTGGCCTCACCGGAGGCGACGACCGCGTTGAACACGCCCTCCCGTGACAGCTTCCGGCTCGACGACACCAACACCCCGTCCTGGCCGGCGTTCACTTCCCACACCGGGGTGGTCGTTGACGGCGGGGCTGTGATGACCAGGATGCCCCGGTGGTCCCAGTACCAGATCTTCCCCACTGAGGCGATGAGGTCATCGAGGAACTCGAACCGGGTTTCTTCGGCGATCAGGGCCCGACCGACGGCGGTGGCGTTGGTCGCGTCGTCCCACTGGATCGTCGCCGACGGGTACACGGCCGTGATCAGCTGGGACACGACGGTGCCGTAGGTGGTGGCGGCGGTGAACTGGATGGGGGCGATGAGCCGGCCATCGATGATGGCCTGCATCCGGTCCATGCCGGTGATGCGGATGGGCCCGTCGACCGGGGCGTCCTGCTCCGGGGTTTGGATCCGGAAGTAGCCGAGCGAGCACCACTCGATGGTGCCGTTGCCGTACTCGATGCCGCGGCGGACGAAGATTTCGTTGCCGTACGGGGCGAACAGGTCGCTGGCCTGGTCGGGCCACAGGCCTGTCCCGTCGGTGGTCAAGTCCAATGCGGACCGCACGTCGGCGGCCCCGTCCAGCACCACCGACCCGTCGATGATGTCGACCTCGGTACCGGTGGGGTCCGTGCCGGTTTGGAACGTGGACAGCACCTTCGCCTGGGCGGTCATGGTGTGGCTGCCGCGCAGGGTTTCCAGGAACGCAGCCGATACGGGCCTCACGACACGATCACTTCGGACGGGTCACCGATCAGGGTGAGCAGGTCGGCCCAGGTGAGATTCGCGGCGAGCACGTCGGCCCAGGTGGCGTAGGCGTTGAGGACCGACTGCCACGTCGAGGTGGCACCCACCACGTCGGGGCCGGGCGGGGCGACCTCGGTCATGGGCAGGGCGAAGGTCTTTTTGAGCGGCCGCAGGGGGTGGCTGGTGACGGTGGTGTCGCCGACCGACACGTACCCGGTTTCGGTGTCACACGCTGCGGGGGCCTGAATGAGGAGCACGTCCCCGGAGGCCAGGGCCAGGTCGAGGTTTTCGGCGGTGACGGCGGTGGTGGTGCGCAGGAACATCGTCCACCGGCGCGAGGCCCGCACGGTCGACACCGCGATTGGCAGGGTCCGCCCGACCACGTCGAAGATCCCGGCCCGGGCTGGGCGCACCACGGGCCGGTCGTCCCGGTACACCTGGGTGACCTTCTGGTTGAGGAAGGGCCGGGCGATCGACTTGATCCAGACGCTGTCGAGGGTTGGGGTGATCGACGCGGTCTGCGAGTTGAGGTAGTCGGCGTGTTCGAACACGGCCATGAGGGCCCGGCTGATCGCGGCCACCGCACCGGTCAACACCCAGGCGCCGGAGGCCAGGTTGGTGGCCGTCGTTTCGATCAGGTAGTCGAGGGTGACGTGGACGTCGTCGCCGGCGGTGACCGCGACGTCCTGCAGCTCGGTGAAGGTCGCGATCGGTGCGACCGAGGTGCAGTCGTCCTGCCGCCACCCGGCCGCCACCAGCACGCACCCGTTCTGGGTGACCGTGACCGCCGGGTAGGCGATGTCGGTGGTTGATCCGTTGAGCTGGGCGGCGGTGGTCAGCGGTGACAGGGCCGCCGACCGGAACGCGAAGGTCTTCGCGGTGATGGTGGCGTTAGCGACCCCACCCGTGAATGACACGGTGGGGGCGGCGTCGCCGGTCACGTACAGCCGGCCGAACAGGGCACAGTTCCCGGACTGGAGCAGCGACGTCCACCCGGTGGGGGTGGCGACAGCGCCGGCGCCGGAGTTGCGGATGTTGGCGGACAACAGCATCAGGTCGCCGGTCACCAGCCCGGCGGCCAGGGCAGGGGCGAGGGTCGAGGTGCCGGCGGCGTTGGCGTCGTTCACGGTGGCCCCGGACCCGATGAACGTGATGGGCGACGCCTCAACGCCCCGCACCCGGTAGTAGTTGACGACGTCGGGGTCGAACTCGTAGTCGGACAGGTGGGCCTCGAACTGGGTCGACACGACCAGGTTGTCCCAGGCCTGGTTGACGGGCAGGGTGTTGGTGTTGCCGGCCACCAGCAGCCCACCCAGGCCGATGTGGGTGCCGGAGGAGAAGCTGGCCGCCGTGTCGGAGGCGGTCAGGTGCCAGGTGGTCGGTTCGACCGCGTTGGACAGCCACACCCGGATGCGGAACATGGCACCGCGCATCTGGACCCGCACCCGCAGCGGCACCGTCGTCGATGCGGTGAGGGCGGGCACGGTGACGGTGGCGCCGCCCGATACGTCGTTCTCTGATCCGGCCAGGTTCTTGCGAAGGTTGACCTGCACCGCCGACGCGGTGGTGATGTCGATGCGGGCGACGTAGTAGTTCGAGTTGTCGGTACGCCGCAGAAAGACCAGGTTCCGGATCGATGAGGTGGCCGGCACGACCGGGATGAGCACGTCGGCGAGCAGGTCGACGTCGACGTGGCTGTAGGGCAGCATCGCGGCCCGGGTCGCGTTGACGGCCTCGATCGCGATGATGCCCTGGCTGCCGTTGACGGACAGCTGCCCGGCCCCGCCGAACATCACGGACCAGATTTGGCCGGTGGTGGCGGTACCCCACGACCCGGCGGCGACGGTGCGGCCGTAGTCGTCGGTGGCCTGGGCGTAGGAGGTGACCGGGACGGCGTCGCCGCCCCGCACCGTGGTCCACAGGACCTGGTCGGTGGACCGCTCGATGAGAGCCGTGTCCGCGGCGGCCAGGGCGTCGGCGACGATGTTGACCCGGGACAGGGTGTCGTCGTAGGTCAAGGTGACGGTCACACCGGCCCCCCGTGGGTGTGGGTGAAGGCGGCGGTGGCCCAGCCGGGATGGTCGGACTGCTCATCGACGACCAGCCCGTAGCCCCACCGCATGCCGATGAGGTCAAGCTGGCCGGCCAGCTCAACCCGGATCGTGGCGGTCAGCGCCGACACCTGCGCCGCCGCCGCCAGGCGCAGCACCTGGTCCAGCTGGGCGGTGGCGTAGCCGGCCACGAACGCCTGGTCGTCGTAGGGGCCGCCGTGGCTTTCGGTAGCCACAAACGGCATCACCAGCTCGTAGCCCTCACCGTCGTCGGGCTGCTCGTCGCTCATCGGCGTCCTGTTCCGGCCAGCACCCGGGCCTTGGTCGTGCGGTTCCGTTCGGTGATCTGGGTGTCGACGAGCTGGGTCAGCTCGGTTTGGCCGATGAAGACCCGCACGTCGAAGGCGGGGGTGCCCTGACCGACCGGGGTGCCGGCGGTGTTGGCCGACCCGGTCGTGGCGACCGACATGGCCCGGGCGAGCAGGTCGATGGCCCGCCGGTCCTCCAGCGGCAGGACCAGCTCGCCGGGGTGCAGGTTGGCCACACCGCCGCGGGTGGTCAACCCGCCCGTGTCCAGCGACGGCAGGCGGGGCAGGGAGATGCCGGGCAGGGCGTCGTCGACCTGGGCGATGCCGGAGTTGATACCGGAGATGACCTTGTTGAGTAGGCCCTTGATCGCCGCAACGATGCGGGAGGCCAGGTCACCGACGAACCCGCCCGCCTGACCCAGGCCGCTGAACAGGCCCTTGATCATCGCGAGTCCGGCGTCGAACATGGCCCCGGCCAGGTTCGCGATCCGGCTCGGCACCGACAACGCGAACGTGACGATCGCGGACAGGGCGGCGATGGCGTTGTCACGGGCCCGGGCCAGGGCGGTCGACACCCCGGTGGTGATCGCGTTCCAGGCGATGGACAGGGTTTCGGGGATCCGCTGCACGAACGTGGTCACGGTCGAGACGAGGAGGCTCAGGCCCGCGGCGGCCGCGGCGACGACCGCGTCGAACACGAAACCGACCGTCTCCGGGATCCGGCTGATGGCCTGCCCGATGAGCTGGGGCAGGGCCAGCAGCTCACCCAGGATCAGCCCGATGCCGAAGCCGATCGCGTGGAGGGCGGCGTCGGCGGCGGCCTTGAACGCGCCCCCCACGATGCCGGGCAGCGAGGCCAGGAACCCGCCGACCTTCCCCGGGATGGCGGCCAGGAAGCGGCCGACGCCGGCGAAGAAGTTCCCGACCGCGGAGGTGACCTTGTCGACTACCGGGCCGACCTTCACCATGTCGGCCCTGAAAATCTTGGGCCAGTTGGTGATGTCGGAGGCGACCTTCGAGAACTGGGTGAAGGTGTGCAGCAGCCCGGCGATGCTGTCGGCGAAGTCCCGGACCGGCTTCGGCGACGCGGCGGTGCCGAGGTGCACCAGCAGGGCCAACAGCTGGATGCCTGGCCGCTGCATCTGAATGATCAGGGCGAGCAGGTCGGCCAGGGGCGGTAGCAGCGGGGTCAACGCGACCAGCAGGTCGATCAAGGCCGGAACCAGATCGATCATCTCGGTGACCAGCTCGTCGAGGGCACCCGAGTCGATCAACGACTGGATGGCCTTGGCCAAGAAGTCGCCGATCGCGACGGCCAGCGGCTGTAGCCCCTCGAGCAGCCGCTGCACGACCGGGGCCAGGGCACTCATGGCGGGTGCCAACGCGGTCAGGACCGTCGTGGCCAGCTTGACGAAGATCCCCAAGATGGGTGAGAGGTCCTTCACGGCCTCGGCGAGCAGGGGCAGGATGCCGGCCAGGAAGCCGCCCAGGGCGGGGGCCAGCACCTTGATCGCGTCGCCGATGATCGGCGTGACCGCCGTCAGGGTGTCTTTGATCGTCGGGATGATCGGAGTGAACGCGTCGGTCAACGCGATGCCGACGGTGTCCTTGAAAGTGGACCAGACCCCGTTGAGGGTTTTGGCCTGGGCGACCATCGCCCCGGCGGCGCCGGGGAACTTGGCCATCCCGGTCAGCAGGGCGTTGATGCCGGTGCGGGCGTCAACCCCACCGGCGGTGATCTTCTTGAGGCTGTCGGACACCGACAGGCCCAAGGCGCTGGCGATGGCGGCGTTGGAGTTGAACCCGGGCAGGGCCTCGCTCAACTGCAAGATCTCTTCTTGGCTGACCTTGCCCTTGGAGGCCATCTGACCCAGGGCCCTGATGACCGACTGGATGTTCTCGCTGGTGCCGCCCAGCACACCGACCAGGTCACCGATGGTGGTCAGCGTCGGGATGACCTGGTCGCGGGCGATGCCGACCGCGGAGCCGAACGCCAGGATCCGCCGGCTCGCGTCGGCGACGTCAGCGAACTGGAACGGGGTCGCCGCGGCGAACTCCTGCAGCTGGGCGCTGAACGCCTTGGCCGCATCAGCCGACCCGAGCAGCGACGCGAGCCCGATCTGGGTCTGCTCCAGGGCCGCGGCGCTCTTCAACCCGAACGCGGTCAGGGCGCTCAACCCGGCCACGGCGGCGGTGCCGGCGGCCAGGGCGGCGCCCTTGATGACCGACCAGGCCGCCACCCACCGGGTCGAGGTGCTCGCGGCGGCGGCGCCGGCCTTGTTCGCGATCTGCTGGAACTCGCGGGCCGAGGTGCGGTCCAGCTCGGACAGGGCCCGCTCGGACACCTCACCGCCGAGCTGGAAGCTGGCCCCGATCTTGCCGGCGGCCGCGGCCCCCGACGCGGCCGTGTGGGCGAAGGCCTCCGTGGCTTCCCGGCTGATCTTGCCCATGGCCCGGTCGACGTCTGAGGCCAGACCGTCCAGGGCCCGCCCGGACTGGTCGGCCCCGGCCCGGGCCCCGGCCGAGATCTTCGTGGCCAGGGCAGCGGTGTCGACGTGCACGCCGCGCAGGGCCTTGTTCAGCTCCCGCTCGACGTCACCGGCGAAGGTTTTCGCAACCTCACCGGTGACCTGCACGGTCGCCTTGCCCAACGGACGGGTCACGCACCCGATCGTCAGCCGGCAACCGGACCTAACCGCACGAAAGGGGCGAAGCGGGTACAGTCATTTGGTGGCCATGACGACCCGGGCCAGACCCGTCGTGCCCCGCCCGTTGGACATCGACCAGGCCCGCATCTCACCCGCCGGGGGCGGCTCCGTCCTGTTCGACGACCCGGCCTCACCGTGGCTGGTGCGGGTGTGGGTCGGGGTCGACCGCCGCGGCCGCCGCTACATCACCCGGCTACGTGTCGATGCCCGCCCGGCCGCGTCGCCGATCTCAGCGGCCCGCCTGGCCCGCCTGCCCACAACCCAGCTGCTCCACGTCGCGGCCGCCCAGCTCGCCGCAGCCGCCCCCGACACCCACCCCAATGAGGCCTGGTACCGGATGCTGGCCACACCCAAACCGCGGGGCAGCCGGTCATGGCCGCCCGAACACTGGGACCGGGTCCTGATCGTTCACCAGTGGGCGGTCGCCACAGCCCGCCCCGGCGGCGGCGCCCAGGCCGTCGCGGACCTGTGGGGTGTCTCGATCAACCCGACTGTCTACCGGTGGCTGGCCCAGGCCCGCAGCCTCCAAGGAGCCGACACGTGACGTTGCCGCCGACCGCCGGCCTGGAAGTGTGCCCACCCGGCGAGGACGTGCTCGCCGCGATCGCGTTACGGGCCGAAGCCGTGGCCGAGGAGGCCGGCTGGGGCGGCGAACGCGACGCACCCAACCAGTGGTGGTGGCTGCACGACAACGGCCACCTGGCCGGCGCCAGCCCCAGCCTGAGCAGCATCGCCATGGTCAAAAGCAAGCTGGGCCCGGACCTGGAGCTCTTACACCCGGTCGAGCTGGTCAACGTTTTCGAGGAGCACCTACATGAGGTCGACCGGACGTTGATGGGGTTCGTGCTGGTCGCTGAGGCGTGGATGCTGAGCTACCAGCCCGACGACCGGGCCGGCCGGGAACGGGTCTTCGACGTGGCCAACCGGCGGGAGGTGTGGCGCCAACCCGACCGGATGGAGATACGCGCGGTACGGCTGCAGATGCTCACCGGCCAGGCCCGCTGCGTCCTGCGGATCAGGGGACAGGACCCGATGCTGGTCGGCGACGTTCCCCCATCGCGTGACGTCATGATCGAAGTCCCGGCCGCTTTGGCCCGGCTGGCAACGGTCCTGCGCCGCCGCAAGTACGGCCGGCGCGGCTGACCCCCCCCCGACCACAAGGTGCCGCCCCCCGGAGGCAATACAGGGGGCGGCACCCGATGGCGAACCGAAACCGAACCGAACTGACAGGACCTGCACGGAGACGTGACGCCCCGGGCATTACGGCCCACAGTAAAGGCCCGGCCTGGGCCCGGGTCGGCAACCTTGCCGCACCGGGCGGTGAGGTTACGTCTGCCGAAGGTCGGGGCGGCCCGCGGCGTCCCACGCCTCAGCGAGCTGGCGTGAAATCTGCCCGCTGCCTCCGGGCAAGCGGGGCAGGTCAAGGACCCGGAAGTGTCGCTGCCCGTAGAGCCGGCAGGCGGCCCGCTCATCGGCGGTGAAGCTGGTACGCAGCTCATCAGCCGGTGCGGCCGCGGCCTTCTTAGCGGCCTTCTTCTTGGCCCCGGCCTTGCGTGGCTGCGGCACCCGTTTCGCCGGCGCCGCGACCGCGGCCACCGGCGGGTCGTCGAGCGCGACCGGGCCCAGGTCGCCGCGGTCGGCGACGCCGTCGGTCAGTGCCCTGATCGCCGCGTCGATGGCCTCTTCGACGAGCTTCCGCCCGCCCGGCCCGAGATCCAGATTCCATGTCCGGTCGCCCACCGCGACGGCGACGTCTTCGACGTCGCCTGCCAGGTGGGTCACATCACACACCCTGGTCCATGCCACGTGTTCTGCCCTGCCTTTCCGATCCAGTTCAATAGGTGATTACCCCGTGACGTTGAGTATCGATGCCACGGGTCGGAATCCCAGACCCTACTCGCCTGCCGATCACCTACCTACGGGCGACGCCGCGGCATTAGGGCCCATCTGTCCGGTCCGGGCGGGTGACACTGGGTTTAGCCGGTGAAGGGAGGGCAGGCCGTGGCGCGACTGCGGTTGCGGATCGGATTCCCCGAAACGGTGCCACTCGAGCAGGCCCTCAGCGAGGCCCTCGCCGACTGGTATGAGGTCGTCACCCGGGCCGGGTCCACCCCGGTCGGGGAGCCCTCGACCCGGGTGGTCACCGACGATCCGGAGCGGGCCGCCATGGGCGAATACCTGGTGGAGGTCGTGGGGGAGCGGGCCGGTGGCGACGTCTAACGACCACCCAGGGCTCCCGTTCGTCCAGGCGCAGGGCTACACCAAAGGCCGCCCCGACGGGCCTCCACTGTGGATCGTGTGGCACTCGATGGAGGCCTCCGAACACTCGGCCCGGGCCGAGTCGACCGCCGCCTACTTCGCCAACCCCAGCGACGGCCGGGCCGTGTCGGCCCACCTCTGCGGCGACGACAACTCTGACATCCAGTGTGTCGACGAGGACGACTCGGCCTGGACCGTCGGGAACCGGCCCGGCAACTACCGGGGCGTGAACATCGAGCTAGCCGGATTCGCCCGCCAGTCCCGAGCCGACTGGCTCGACCCGTTCGGCCGGGCCATGTTCGCCCGCCTGGCCCCGATCGTCGCGGCGTCGATGACCCGCTGGCACATCCCGAACCGGTGGTGCACCGTGGCCGACCTGAAAGCCCACCGGCCCGGGCACACCACCCACAACGACCTGCGCGAGGCGTTCGGCGGCACCACCCACACCGACCCGGGCGCAGGCTTCCCGCGCGACCATGTTCTGCGGGTGGTCGCGGCCGCCCTGAACCCGGAGGCATCCATGCCCAAGCTGATCATCGTCACGGATGAGGAACCGCCCAACAAGGTCTGCGTCACGGACTACGCGACCCGCCGCTGGCTGACCCCCAAGCAGCTGGAGTTGGTCATGGCCGCCACCGGGCTGCCGTTCCCAGGTGACGACGACCGGGTCACCTCGGCGTTGGCCAACGACACGTACGGCCCGGACCTCACCACCATCGGCGGGGGCGGCGCGGTCCTAGTGCCCCATGACCATGACGTGGTGATCGCGACCGGCCCGGCCCGGCCCACGGTGGCCACCGGCTAATTTGGTCGCAACTAGCAGCAAACTAGCCGTAGGGAGATCCGCCATGCCCGCAGTCGTGCTCGCGATCGTCGCCGCGGTCAGCTTCGGCGCCGGCCTGTTCAACATCCACCTGGGCACGATCAGCTGGCTGTACCTGGGGCTGCTGCTGCTCGCGGTCGCGGTCGCATACCGGTGGTGGCGGTCCTAGCCGGCCGGTTCGATCGGCACGTACCGGCCGCCCAGCTCACGCCGGTGGGTCGGGACCGCCAGGGGCTCCTCTCCGGGCAGTGTGGGCCCGCACCCCATGGTGTGCATCAACACGTTGAGATAGCCCGGCACCGGCGTCCAGAAGCCGCCCGGGATGCAGTCGTAGCCGCACAGGGCACATGGTGCCGGCCGGAGCCGGTCCGGGGCGACCTGGCGCTGCTCGTCGATCCACCGCGGCGGCGGGTAGGTGGGCAGCGTCGCGACCATCAACGCCAGGACGAGCGCAGCGACGAGCAGCCCGACCATGACCGCGGTGACACCGCCGACGGCGCTGATCACCCACCCCACCCCGGCCGAGGTGACCAGCAGGCCGGCCATCATGGCCAGCCGATGTTTCCAGCCCCGCTCAGACCAGATCAGCAGCCGCCGCACACGGTCTCCTCGTTGCTCAAGTAGTTGATCGCGCTGAGGGGGGTTGGACGATGGTACGTAAGACGTTGGCCGTGCTGGCCGTGGTGGGCGGTGTGGTCCTGGTGGTCGTGTTTGCCGGGTTCACGTTGGTGGCGGGTGTCGGCACCGGCGGCCAGTCGTTTGCCGGTGGGCCACCCACCACGACACACAGCCAGCTCCTCGCCCCGACACCGACGCCATCACCCACCACCCCCGAGGTCACCCAGACCACGGCGGCGCCGACGACACCGGTGGTGGTGACGTCAACGTCGGCGATGCGGACCTTGCCCGTGACGGGGCCCGGCCAGGCGTGGCCCCTGTTCTGGGTTGCCATGGCGCTGCTGACCGTCGGCTCCGCCATCCTGGTCGCCACCCGCCGCCGCCCAGAGTCATGACACCTCCGGGTCGACCGCCAGCCACACGTGGGGGAAGGCCGGCTGTGGCCCCATAAGTACCGAGGTGACCACACCGGCCGGGAACACGCACAGCAGCTGCCCGTCGGCGCCCGGCTCGAACTGCATGGGCCACCCGGCCAGCATGTGGCTCGGGTCGTGAGGCCCGTCGGGGTGGCGGGGCGTTATCGCCATCTCCGGTTTGAGCCCGGCGAGGCGGGCCCCGGCCATGACCAGCCCTGCCGCCATGAGGGATCCGTCGGCCAGCCAAACCCGCTGCACCACCCCGATCAGCTCCTCCTTGGTGGGGCTGCGCCGTCCGGGTTCGACCGTGAACAGGGGCGCCCCACCGCCCTCCTGCACCTGCCAGTCGCCGGCCAGCAGCATCCGCCCGTCGTCGGACGGCCTGTCGACCGGGCCGAGGAGTGCCGTGAAGGGCACCATCTGCCGGGCTGCGAGGTTGCGGCGCATCAGCATGAACCGGGTCGCCACGGTGGCGAGCAGCGCCAGCAACGCCAGAGCAACCAGCCAGGCCACCGCGAGCAGGACACCCCCAACGGTGGGCTGCCGTATCGCCTGGATCGTGAACAGGGCCGTGCAGCCGGCCGCCCAGGTGACCCCCAGCCCGTACACGACCGGGATGGCCCAGCTGGTCGGGTAGCGGCGGGCGACTAACCAGGCGAACTCGAACAGGGCGACGACGCCCAGGAAGGAGCCGGCCAGGGCCAACCGGTCGAAGATCATGGCAGGGCCTTTCTCGGAACGGTGGGCAGGTCAGCCCGGGCCACTTCACCGGCGCGGCTCTGCCCGGCCTGGGCGGCCTCGATGAGGGCCAGGAACTCGGCGTACCGGCGGCCCAGCTCGTCGCCGCCGCCGCTCACGTACTGGGCGTCGACGGTGGGCTCCTCGCCGGCGGCGCTCACGACGGCCGCCATGCCTGGGCCAGGCGGGGCACCGTACTGACGATCCGTTCGGCCATCTCGTGGAGGCCTTCGGTCAACAGGTCGATCGGCTCGGGGCCGGAGCCGCCGCCGAACACGACGACCGCGGCGGCGACCACGGCGTCTTCCAGCTCGGCGATGTAGGCCGCGTCAGACGGGCAGCGGGCCGGACTGCTGATGGTCCACCCGGCGGCCATCACAGCCACCTGATCAATGTTCGGCCGGTCATGAGGCTTCTCCTTCGGCTTCGATGCGGGCGGTGTGCCACCGCTTTTCCAGCTGCCATGAGGGGCTGCGTTCGGGCGAGTTGGGTGACCGGTCGTACATGTCGGTCGTGACGATCGAGGCGTGCCCGGCGGCGCGGCGCACGTCACCCATGGGCATACCGCCGTCGAGGGCCGTCGTGATGTGGGTGGCCCGGGTCGTGTGGGGGGTGAGCTGGGCGATGAGCCGCTCCGGCAGGCCGGCCTCGGCGGCCAGGCGTCGCAGCAGCAGCCGCACCGCGGTCCGGTGGATGCGGCGGCCTGTCCTGGTGGCGACCAGCGGCCGGTCACCGGCGGCGACCTGGCCTGGCAACGCGGGCAGCCGGTCCAGGTCGGTTCGGTCGGCCAGGTAGGCCTCAATCCGGGCCAGGGTGCCGGGGGCGATGGTGACCAGCCGGGTCCGGCCGCCCTTGCCCCGCACGTATAGCACCGTCATGCCCCGGTCCAGGCCAATGTCGCCGACGTTCGCGGCGACCAGCTCCCCGACCCGGATGCCGGTGGTCAACAGCAGCCACACGATCGCCGCGGCCCGGGGTGTGTCGGCCAGGGCCGCGGCGAGGAGCTTCTCCACCTGCCCGTCCGACAGGGCCGGGGCCCGTCGCGGTGCCGGTTTGGGCCGCTCGGCCCGGTCGAGCAGGGCCGGGTTGCGGTCGGTGGCCTCCTCCCGGATGAGCCACCCGTACCACGACGACACCGCAGCTAGTCGCCGGGCCCGGGTCGACCCGGACTCGTGGGTCAGCGATCCCAGCCACAACGACACGTGCCGGTGCCGGGCATCGGTCGGGTAGACCTCGTTGGTCCGGCACCACTTCAACCACGACGCGAGGTCACGCCGGTAGGCGTCCTTGGTGTGCTCGGAGAGCCGGGCGACCAGCCAGTCGTTGGTCAACTCGTTCAGCCGGTCGTTGTCGGCCGGCTCACGAACCGGCACCAGGTCGCGGGTCACCACGGGCCCTCACAGTCGGAGTGTCGGCAGTGTTCGTTGTGCCAGGCCCGGACGTAGTCGTCGGCCGGGCCCTCCTTCGTCGGCGCCCACGGGTCGGCTACCGGGTCGATGCCGAGCGCCAGACACAGCGCATAGCGCAGCCCTTCGATCTCGCCGCGTAGACAGGCCCGCAGTAGCACCGCAGGCCCGTCGAGCTGGTCCAGGGTCTGGTCGATGCCGTGTTGGAGGTCGACCGCCCGGCGGCACAGGCTGTCCTTGATGTCAGCGGTCCCGGCTGTCATCGGGTCACCGGGGCCCGTTGGCCCAGCACCAGCCGTTCCAGGTCGGTCAAGTCCCATACCGCCAGCACGATCCACAGGTCGCCCCGCAGGTGGGTCAGCAGCGCCGGGTCGCGCGGCGGGGTCGGGTCCCATTTCTCGACCTCCCACAGGATGTGGTGGGAGCGGAGCTGGGCGTTGCGGCGGGTCGGCCGGTGCCTGGGCGGTACGGGCGGCACAACCGTCGTACCCCGCCACTGGTGTCGGCCTTCCGGCAACTCGAGGTCCCGGACGATGACGTGGTTAGCGCCGACCGCAGCGGTGACCGGCCGGCCGCTGGCGTACTCGTCGGTGTAGGTCACCTCCCGCCCGGCCCAGCCCCGCTCAACCGTGCACGTCTTCGCGTCGGCCCGCGCGATCGCGATACGGGGCAGACAACTGTCTTCGAAGTAGCCGCCGGCCCTGACCGACTGGGACAGCGAGATGATGGGCAGGCCCCGGGCCGCGGCCCGGTACGCCATGGCGAGCAGCCGGTCTTCGGCGGTTCGCTCGCCCCGCAGGCCGGTCGTGTATTCGTCGAGGCGGGCTTTCGCCTCTTCGGGGTCCAGTTCCAACGTGGCCAGATCCATCTGTGCTCATCCCCTGTCTTGGGCGTCGAGGTAGGTGCCGATGGCCTCGACGGCGGCGTCGACGTCGCCGGTGAAGGCACGGTGCAGCAGCGAGTTGGGCCGGACGTCGCCCTGCTCGGGCTGGGGTGGGAGGACCCTGGCGAACCAGCCGCCGCAGCGGGTGCAGAACCCGGCCCCGTTGGTGTAGCCCCGCGCCTCGAACGGCCCGTGGTCGGGGGCGGCGGGGCAGGCCTGCATCGTCTGGTACTTGGCCCAGCAGGCGTCCTCAGCGTCGGCGACGGTGCGGCCCTCGCCGCGCAGGAACGTGCCGGGGAAGGCCTCAACGAACGCCGTCCGGTAGCTGCCGCCCCCGCGTTGGAAGACGATCCCGTGGCCGCCGCCCTGCACGTAGCAGTCAGCCGGCCAGGGGTGCCGCAGCGGCTGGTCAGTGTTGGCGATCAAGCGGGGGGTCTCGGGGGCCGTCATGGTCATAGCCGCCCCGTGTCGAGCGTGGCGGCGGTCGACATGAGGTACCCGTAGACCTGGGCGGCGCCGTTCTGCGACCAGCGGGTGCCGGGCTGAAGGTGCCGGTCGGCGACCTTGTCCCAGCCGCCGGCCGCGTCGGCGACGTGGCCGAAGATGTAGGCCAACGTTTCGGCGACCTCCGTGTACCGCTCGGGGTCGGTCACCCACCGTTCGATCACGTCGACCAGGCGCAGCGACGTCATCTGGTGGAACCGGGACGGCTTCTCCGCGATCTGCGAGCCGACGTCCCACGCGAGGTGCCGCAGCCCGGCCGACTCCCATGACCCTTCCCGTCCGGACAGCAACCGACCGGGCCCGACCGGGTTGGCCTTAGCCTCGGCGCGGAACAGGGCGTACAGGGCGACCAGGACCGACCCGGCGGCCTTCTGCCCGGCCTCGACCAGCGCGTCGACGATCAGCTTCTCGTCGGCGTCGGTGACCGGTTCCACCGGCCGCCACGGTCCCCGCTGGGCGGTCAGCTCATCGAGGGTCAGCGGCTCCAGCCCGCGGCTGGAGCCGTAGTCGGCGTGGTACAGACCGTCGCCGGTCAGGTACCAGCCCTGATCGTGGATGTCGACCACACGGTGCGGGGCAGAGGTGTCGGCCCTGGCGGCCTCATCGGCGAGGTCGTCCTTTACTTCTTGGGGCATGGCATCGACGGCAGCCATCATCTCGTCGAAGGTGGCGACGCTCTCGTCGAAGCCGGCGGGCAGGGTGGCTCGACCGAAGGACCTCAGCGCTGCGGTGAGCGCGTCTAGCGCCGGCTCGGCCGGCCGCTCCTCGCCATCCGGGTCGATGTAGGTTTCCGCGCTCACGACGACATCACCACCGGCGCCCCCTCGGCCGGCCTGTTCAGGTCGCCGTAGTCGTCGGTGAACGTGCCCTGGTCGCCGTAGTCGGTGGGATCCCACCGTACGCAGCAGCCGGCGCAGACGAAGCTGTCCCCGTCGTGGCTGACCTCGTCGTAGCAGCGCGGGCACAGCGGGTTGCGGTAGAGCAGTTCTCCGGGTGGTTCGGTGTGACCGGCGGCGATCCGACGTCGTTTCGAGCAGTGGCACAACATGCTCCGGGAGTGCCATTCGCAGTCGGCGTCGTGTTTGCCCTGCTTCACCTCAGCCAGATGGTGGTCCCGGGCACGTTGCCAGAATGCGGCCATCCGGTCGGTGGGTGCGGCGGTGTCGGCGGTGGTCATGACATCACCGCCGGCAGCCCCTCGGCCTGGCAGGCCTGGCGGACCGGTGCGGTCGAGGCCCACCAGTCGTTCACGGCAGCCTGAATGCGGCGAGCTTCGGCCTCGTCCAGGTCCATCTGCGGGTCGTCGATTATCACTAGGCCTTCGTCCGGCCCGGGGTTAGCTAGGTCGTTGACCATGGTGGGTCGGGTCCTTCCAGGGGTGGGTTTGGGTCGTCATCACACTACCATGACACGACATCATAATGAACCTTATGGAGTCATGGCAGGGTACGGTGGCGGAATGGACGAATCGGACATGACCGTGACGTACGACCACGACGACGGCGGCTGGGTGGCCCGGCGGGCCGGTGAGACGCTGGGCACCAACCACATCATCGGCCCGGGCGAGGCCTTCGCCGCGGTCCAGTGGGCGGCCTGGCTGACCGGTGAGCCGGTGCCGTGGAACCCGGCCCTCCGGCTGGCCGTCGACCAGATGCCGGACGTGCCCACGACGATGGGTCCGGATTTGAAAACGATGATGGAGCGCCACCACCAGAACGCCCCCGGTCACCGCACCGACGAGTTCAGCATGCGTGAGCTGAACATCGGCCAGGCGCAGGCCTGCACGTCGCTGGCCGATGAGGCAGCCCTCGAGCGGGCCCGGTCGGTGCCGTCTGGCACCTCGGGCGGCTGGGTACGCAGCGAGCACCCGGCGGTGACATGCGACTACCGGCCGGCCACCCACCGGCACCTCAAGTTCGTGGCGGCGGTGGACTGGGCGGCGGGGGTTGAATGACCGGGGCCGACACCCCGCAACGGGTGCCGGCCCCGGGTCTGTACTCCGCTTGAGGAGGCAGGAGAGAGATCACTGTAGACAGCCGCGGCGGGGCGTCGTGGCCTGCCACGCCGGGCCCGCCCCTACGCTGGTGGGCGTGGCCGGGGCCGTCCCGCGCTGGCGCCGTTGGGGCCGGCCCCGACACACCTGTAGCCCCCTCACCCGAGCCCGATGAGGTGAGCGTGGCGATGCGTGGCAGGCGCCTTCTGACAGCCGCCCTCGCGGCGCTCGTGTTGACCCTGGCCGGTTGCCGGACGTTGACAGGACCCGGGCAGCATCTGACAACCCCACCCGCCCCCGCCCCGGCCCCAGCGCCGGCGCCTGGGCTGGCCGCGTCAAGGATCGTCGGGGTGTGGCGGCTCACCGTCAACGGCACCGGCGGGGCCCTGGCCGCGTTCTGGCCCGGCGGCCTGGTCGAAACCACTGACCCGGCCATGGGGGTGTGGCGGGCGCGCACCAGCGGCCCGGGCGACATCGAAGGCACCTGGGACATCCCGCTGGTCGACCTGTCCGTCACCTACGTGATCGCCGTCGACCGTGACTCGTTCACCGGCACCGGCGTCGCCGTCGACACCCGGCCCGGGGCGGTGCTGCATCCGATCACGATGGCCGGCACCCGGGTTGCGATCGACCCGGCCGTCCTGGCCCAGGTCACCCCGCCCCGCACGTCATGACCGCGCGGCTGCTTCTAATCCGTGCCGCCCGGGCCCGCTGCTTCAAATAGGAGCGGCAATGTTAGGTGTCCGACGGTCAGGGTCCCCTTCCGGTTCGCCGACGCTGTCACCGCGCGGATAAGTCGACCCGCTTGCGCGCCCTGCCGTCAGATCACCCTAGCGGTCCGCGCCGGCGCCCATGGCGGCGTAGAAGTTGTCGGCGGCGGCGTCCTCGTCCCACCACTCGTCGGCCGGCACACCGACCGGGGGGCGTTGCAAATCCAAGTCGAACCGGGCCCGCTGCATCTGGTCCATGCCGTCGACGACGGTGGCGTAGGCGGCGGTGAGGTAGCCGCCCAGCGACACGACCGTGGGGTCCAGGCCGCGGGCCAGGAGCCGGCCGGTGAGCTGGGGGACCTGCAGTATCCCGCCGGCCAGGGCCCGGGCAGTCCACCAGCGGGTGCCGGCCGCCTCAGCGAGGGCGGCCTGGGCGGCGTGGCGCAGCTCGGCCGGGTCGATGGCCGCCGCGGCGATGAGGTCGTCAAGGGCTTCGGCGTCGGCGGCGGGTAACAGACCGGGCACGATGTCACCCCAGGCGCCGGTCACGATGGGCACCAGCCACTCAGCGGCGGGCAGGGCCGGGATCGTGTAGACGGTGCCGTCGACGTCGACGTCGATGCGCCAGCAACGCAGCGCGGCCACCGGGTCGAGCAGGGTGGCGGCCATGGCTACTTGCGGCGGCGGGCCTTGGGGGCCGGGCCGGTGCGGGGCGCGGCCTGCCGGCGTGAGGCGATCAGCGCCGACACGGTCAGGGTGAGAATCTCAGATGCGTCGACCAGGTCGATGGCCCCGCCGACCAGCTCATCCTCAAGCCAGTCCTTGTCGGCCTCATCGACCAACACCGACGTGATGATGTTCATGGTCTGGTTGAAAAGACGCAGCGCGGTGCGGGTGTTGGCGTCGCCAGTGCCGGCGCAGGCCTGGCAAGTCTCCTCGGCCAGGGCGCCAGTGCCCTGACAGTCCGGGCACGGTTTCGGGGTTTGGCTCTCACGCTGGAAGGTCTGCGCCCGGGTCGCGATGCGTTGCCACAGGGCCATCTGGTCCTCGCTGGGGCGGGTCACGGCCATCACCCGGCCGCGGAAGGTGATCGTGCCCGGGTCGGCCCCTCCACCGTCCCCGCCACTTTCACCTCCCGCGGCCTGCTGGGTGGAGGCGGTCGCCGGCGGGGTCTCATCGGCACGGACTGTTCCCAGGTCGTCGTTCCAGCCGTCGCCGTCCCAGTAGCGCAGCACCTGCGGGTCGGCCGGGTCGGCGTACCAGCCCTTAGGCGGTGACGGGGCCAGGCGAGGTGTTGCGGTCATCTTGGCGGGGGCCTTCGTCGCCTTCGTGGAGGCGGGGGCCTTCTTCGCAGCGGGGGCCTTCTTGGCGGGGGTCCGCTTCCGGGCGGCTGGTGTCTTCGCCGTCGTGTCATTCGCCATGAACGACACAGTAAAGGCTGACCTGCACCTACCTGTCCGGTATGCCCATTTCGCGTTGGGCGGTTGCCCAGGCAGCGTCGACGACGGACCGAAGCCACCGCGTCTCGGCGACCAGCTGGGTGACCTCCTCGACCGCCAGCTCATACGCCCGGGTCGAGCGCCGATGCCGCACCGGGACTGCCACCTGCACGTAGGCGCGGGCCGCCGCCCAGTACGCCGCGTCGCTCGCGGTCACGGCGTCACCATCCGGACCTCGGTCGCCTCGCTGACGTGGTGGCCGGTGGCCGTCGCATGGTCCCGCAGCCACGTATCGCGGTCGTCGGCCATGGTGAACGGTTGCGCCACCTTCGGCCCGCCGCACTCTGCGCAGACCGCGAGATGGAACACCGTGACGTGGGCATAGCACTGCAGGTAGAGCGTCTGTTTCACCGGCGAGAGCCTAGGCCGTCTTCGACAACGTGAACCCGGCCGGGCCGGCGACCTCCTGCAGGGCCCGCAGCAGCCAGGGCCGTCCCCGGCGGGCAGGGTGCCGGGCCGACTTCGCGAACACGACGTCGCCGCCCTTGCTGACCCACCGCAGGGCCTTGCGGCGCTTCGGCCGGATCGTGTAGGCCTTGTTGCCGTTGTGGACGGCCCGCGCGTAGTCGGTGTCGTTGAACACCTCACCGGTCACCCTGGTGGCGGTGCGCAGGACCCGCATGTTGTTGTGGGCCCGCAGGTTGCCGGTGTCGACAGGGGTGAGCACGTTGGCCCGGTTGAACACCCGCCGGGTCGTGTCGGTGACCAGCCTGACCGCCGCGTCGAGGGCCACCGCCCGCAGGGCTGGCTGGTTGAGGGTGAGGCTGAAACCGACCGGCACGCCATCAAGTGTGGGCGGCCCCAGCCGGTGACCTGTCCACGATCGGGGCCGGCCGTGGAGGGTTCACCCGCCGGGGCGGGGCGGCCACGATGCCGGGTCGATGGCGTTGAGCTTGATCGGCGGGGCGTCGCAGCCGGGGCTCCACCGGGACCCTTCCAATATCCACAGGCACTGGGGGGCGTCGTGGAGCAGCGACGGGTCGGACCCGTCGAGCATGGTGGCCGACTCGCCCGGCGCCCAGGCCCCGTCGACGGATAGGGCGACCAGGCCGCCGCATTTGCATTTGGCCCCGGTGAGCAGCCGCTTCGCCAGGGCGGTCGCTGCCGCCGCCGGGTTCGGGTGGCCCCGTACCCCGATCTCGGCCTGGCCGCCGTACTCGGCGACCGCGAACCAGGTGACCGGTGTGGTTGAGGTGTAGCCGATGCGGAAGCCTTTCGCCCCGGCCCGCTCGGCCAGGTCAGCGGCGGCCATCACCGCGGCCTCTTCCTCGGGGCCCAGCGGCGGGGCAGTGGTGTGCATGTCGGGGCTAACGATCAGTCGGGGCAGTCGCACGCGTCGAGGGCCACGGTGACCTGCATGTAGCCGCCCAGGCAGCCCCCGTCGACGGGCAGGGGCTGCCACAGGCCGGCCACGTACATCCGGTCGGGCTGTAGGTCGGTGAAGCAGCACAGCGCCCTTCGCATGGCCGCGGCGTCGTTGAGGATGGCCTCGGCCAGGGCGTTCCAGTCGTCGCTTGACGGGATCTCATCGGCTTCGGGGGTGGGGGCGCACCGGGCCACGCCCAGCTCCAGGATCGCCGCCCACTGCAGCGGCCAGCACGCCACGAACGTCAGGTCAGGCTCAGGGAACCGGGCCGACGGGTAGATCGACACGACCCGCACCCAGCCGACCCCCTCGCAGCACTCGTCGCGTGTCTCGGACAGCAGCAGCTCGATCTGGGTGCCGACCCGCAGCGACACATGCTCGGGCGGTTCGGCGACGTCGGCGAGGGTGGTCTCGAAACATTCGAGCAGGCTCGTCGCGACCGGCAACACGGCCGGGTCGGTGATGGTCGGCACGGTTCC
>Ga0070702_100000014_pt1 | contig 51486 bp, 54 predicted proteins | sample KBSK5103metaG_FD_65466 | JGI IMG/M metagenome (GOLD analysis project Ga0070702, IMG submission 65466) | Corn, switchgrass and miscanthus rhizosphere microbial communities from Kellogg Biological Station, Michigan, USA - KBS K5-10-3 metaG | ecosystem: Host-associated > Plants > Roots >... | reverse complement strand
AGCGCCGCCTGCGTCGTAAGTCCCAGGAAGAATGCGCTGAAGATCGTCGCCCACTTGCCCATGTCTCTCCTCCGTTCGTCGATGAGGCAAGGGGGCATTCAAGGCGACCCCGGGCCGAAAAGTCCCGAAGAAACGGCTAAGCTTGGGCGAAGGATCGGGAACGCCGCATAATTCAAAGCGTTGGACACGCAATCGCCTCCCTCTCCCGGCATCCGGATCGGCGACTGGACGGTCGAGCCGGCGCTGAACCAGATCTCGGCCGCCGGCAGGACCGTCAAGCTCGAGCCCAAGGCCATGGCCGTTCTCGCCTATCTCGCGGACAGGCCGGGCGAAGTGGTGGGCCGTGAAACGCTGCTTTCCGTCGCCTGGCCGGGGGTGGTGGTGACCGACGACGCGCTCACGCAGGTCGTAATCAAGCTGCGCAAGGCGCTCGGGGATTCCGCGGAAAGCCCGGCTTACATCCAGACGATCTCGAAGCGCGGCTACCGGCTGGTGGCCCCGGTCGCTGGCCCCGAGCAGCGGCCCGCAGGGCGAAGCTGGAAATGGAAAATTCGGTGGCTTGTCGGAGGAGGCGTGGCGGTTGCGCTCCTCGCGGCGGCCGCCGTCTGGTGGACCCGGGATAGGCCAGCGCAGGTGTCGACGCTCGACATCGAAGCGGTCCGAGCCTCGCAGCCGACGGTGGCGATCCGGCCGTTCGAGGCCCTGGGCGACGATCCTGAGACCGTGCTGCTGGCGCGCGGCCTGACAGCCGACCTCGTGACGGACCTCTCCCGGGTGCTCGGGCTGTCGGTCATCGGCGCTGCGCCGCTCGGCGAGGCCGCAGGAAGCCGGGCTGGCACTGAAGCCGAGTCGACCCGCTACCTCGTGACCGGGACCGTGCAGCGCGCCGAGGACCGCCTGCGACTGCAGGTGCATCTCGTCGACGCGCAAAGCGGCCGGCAGCTCTGGTCGGAGCGCTTCGACCGCCCGCTCGCGAGCTTCTTTGCCGTCCAGGAAGAGCTGGGCCCGAAGATTCTGCAGACGCTGCCCGCGAAGGTGAGCGAGGCGGAGCTGCGGCGCATGGCGCAGCGTCACACCGGGAACCTCGAGGCCTACAAATACTTCCAGCGCGGACAGGCGGCGCTGGTGGTGCGGCAGAAGGCCGAGAACGAGACCGCCCGCGGGATGTTCCGCCGCGCCATCGCGCTCGACGCCGGCTTCGCGCGCGCCCACGCTGCGCTCGCGCTCACCTACGCCGCCGACTACCGCAACCAGTGGGCGACAGACGGCGCCGTCGCCCTCGAGCGCGCTTTCGACCTTGCGCGTACGGCGCGCGAAATCAATCCCGACATCCGCGAGACGTATTGGGTGCTCGCGTTCGTGCACCTGGAACGGCGCGAGCACGCGCAGGCGCTGCGCTACCTGGAAACGGCCGTCCAGCTCTATCCGTCGTTCGCCGATGCCTACGCCCTCATGGGCGGGATCAAGACCTACATGGGACGCCCGGAGGAAGCCGTGCCGCTCCTGCGCACCGCGATGCGCCTCAATCCCGACGCGAGCTCGCTCTACTTTCTCATCCTGGGGCGGGCGTACTTCGCGCTAGGCGACTTCGAGCAGGCGCGCGTGAACCTGGAGCATGCGCTCCTGCGCAACCCCGTGAACCTCGAGGCGCACGTCTACATGGCCGCCTTGCACGTCGCAGCGGGCGACAAGGCGGCCGCGGTCTGGAAGGCCGAGGAAATCCGCGCGCTGCAGCCCGGCTTCTCCAGCCGCGACTGGCTCAAGACCTATCCCCTGACCGATCCAACCCAGAAGACCCGGCTCGTGCGGGCCCTGGGCGAGCTCGGACTCTGAGCGACTTTCGCCTCTTCCTCGCCGGGCGGTTCTGCGCCGCGCTGGCGCTGCAGATGCAGTCGGTCGCGATCGGCTGGTATCTGTACGACCGCACGGGCGACGCCATGGCGCTCGCGTATGCCGGGCTCGCCGTGTTCCTTCCGATCGCGCTGTTCTCGCTTCCAGGCGGCGACGTCGCCGACCGGGTCGATCGGCGCTGGATCCTGGGGACTGCGCACCTCGCGCAGGCGACCGGGTCGCTGGTCCTGGTTCTTCTGACTTTCGTGAAAACCCAGGAAATCTGGCCTTTCTATGCAGTGCTGGCGCTCGCGGGCACGGCGCGCGCCTTCTCGGCGCCCGCGGTGCAATCGCTCCTGCCGTTCCTCGTGACCCGAGAGCGCTTTCCGGCGGCCGTGGCGTGGAGCTCCTCCGCGCAGCAAAGCGCCACCGTGCTCGGCCCGGCGGTGGGCGGGCTGATTTACCTCGCCGGCGCGTCGGCGAGCTTCGCCGCGTGCAGCGTCGCTTCGCTGGCGGTGGCCACCTGCTGGTTCTCGATCCGCGCCCGCGGCGGCGTCGCCCAGAAGGGGAGCGGCAGTGCGGTGTCCCGGGTGCTCGAAGGCCTGCGCTACCTGCGCGTCAACCGCGTGCTGCTCGGCGCGATCTCGCTCGATCTCTTCGCCGTGCTCCTAGGCAGCATCACGGCGCTCCTTCCCATCTATGCGCGCGACATCCTCGGCGTCGGCCCCGACGGGCTGGGCCTCATGCGCAGCTCGATCGCGCTCGGCGCGGTCGCCATGGGGCTCGCGCTCGCGCAGCTCCCGGCGGCGCGCCAGGCGCACGCGGGGCGCTCGCTGTTCCTCGGAGTGGCGCTGTTCGGCTTCGGCGCCCTGGCATTTGCAGCTTCGAGGAACCTCTTCTTCTCCCTCGGCCTGCTTGCGCTCATGGGCGCCGCCGACATGATGAGCGTGTTCGTGCGCGCGAGCGTGGTGCAGCTCGGCACGCCGGACGAGATGCGCGGGCGCGTGAGCGCGGTGCACGCGCTCTTCGTCGGCACCGCCAACGAGCTCGGCGACTTCCGCGCCGGCGCGATGGCCGCGTGGCTCGGCGCGGTGCCCGCGGTGCTCGCGGGCGGCTGCGCGACGCTGGCGGTCGTCGCGCTGTGGTCCTGGCTCTTCCCCGAGCTGCGGCGCGTGGAGCGCCTCGCCGAGCTCAAGACGTAACAACCGCCTTGGATCCGGTGCGTGTGGGATACTGCACGTGTATCCAGCAGTTCGCCGCGCGCAGTTCCACTTTTCAGGGGGAGGTCGATATGCCCGCTTTGCCAGCAGGATGGAAGCCGTTTTGTCTTGGCGCGCTCGCCGGCGCCGCCGCAATCAGTTGGGCAGGCTTCGACGCCTTCGGCTGGAAGACTTCCGGCGCCGCAGAGACGCTCGGAAAGCGCCAAGCCGACACGGCCGTGGTCTCGACGCTGGCGCACATCTGCGACGCCCGGTTCAGGAAGGAAGCCGATTTTTCCGCCCGCCTTGCCGCGCTCGAGAAGGTCGAGCGTTATTCGAGGGGCGAGGCCGTCTCGAAAGCCGGCTGGGCGACGATGCCCGGCAACACCGAAGCGAACCAGGACGTCGGGCGCGCCTGCGCGGAGCTGCTCATCCCTGAGAAAAAGTCATAAGCGCGAGACGTAAGCCGCCGCCAGGCCCGGACCCGTGGTGGCTTTACGTCTTGGAGTGCCAGGGCGGCATCCTCTACACCGGCATCGCCAAGGACGTAGACGCCCGCTTTGCCGCCCACCACGCCGGCACCGGCGCCATTTTCACCCGCTTGAACCGCCCGCTCCGCATCCTCGCCAAGGTCACCCTGCCGACCAGGAGTGCTGCCCTCCGCGCGGAATACGCCTTCAAGCAGACGTCTCGTGTCGACAAGCGTCGGTGGTGCGCTACGGGGCTGGAACGGTTCGTCGCAGCTCACCATGACGCAAGAAGCTGAGCCGAAGCGAAAGCGCGCCATCGTTGCCGCCGTCCAGCGGCCCGGCGTGAGCGATCCCGAGTTCGAGGCCTCGCTGGAGGAGCTGCGCCAGCTCGGCAAGACGCTGGGCTTCGAGGTCGTCGGCAGGTTCACGCAGAAGCGCGCCGGCTTCGAGAAGGCGGCGTACTTCGGCACCGGCAAGCGGGAGGAGCTGCGCGCGATGCGGGAGAACGAGCGCGCAGAGCTCATCCTTATCGACCACGAAATCTCCCCCTCCCAGGCGTTCAACCTGGCGAAGGAGGTGGGCGGCGAGGTGATGGACCGCACGATGGTGATCCTGGAGATCTTCCACCGCCACGCCGCCTCGCGCTTTGCGCGCGCGCAGGTCGAGATTGCCCGGCTGGGCTACATGGGTCCGCGCCTGCGCGAAGCGGCCAAGCAGGCCGGCCCGAAGGACCGGGCGCGCAGCGGCACCGGCGGCAGGAGCGGCGGCGAGTCGCACGGCGAGCTCGACCGGCGCAAGATCCGCGACCGCATCGCCGAGCTGCAGGAGGAGCTCGACGCGATGGTCCTCGAGAGGAAGACGCAGCGCGCCCGGCGGCAGGAGCGCCAGGGCCTCGCGCGCGTGGCGCTCGTCGGCTATACGAACGCGGGCAAGTCCACCCTGATGCGCGCGCTCACGGGCAGCGAGGTGCTGGTGGCGAACAAGCTTTTCGCGACGCTCGATACCACGGTGCGCGCCCTGCAGCCCGAGACCGTGCCGCGGGTGCTGGTCAGCGACACGGTGGGCTTCATCAAGAACCTGCCGCACGGCCTGGTCGCCTCGTTCAAGTCGACGCTCGACGAGGCGCTCGAGGCGTCGCTCCTCGCCCACGTCGTCGACGCGAGCGATCCCGGCTTCGAGCGCCAGCTCGCGGTGACCGACGAAGTGCTCGACGAGATCGGCGCGAAGGAGGTGCCGCGCCTGCTCGTGTTCAACAAGATCGACCGGGCCGGAGACGAGGGAGAACTGAGGGCCGCGTTGCTCGCGAAGCACCCCGGATGTATCGTGATGAGCGCGCGCCGCGAGGGCGATATCGCGAGGCTACGCGAGGCCATCGCCGCGTTCTTCCAGCGCGATCTCGTCGAGGCCGAGCTCTTCCTCCCTTGGGCCTCGCAGAACCTGCGCGGGGAGATTTTCTCGACCTGCAAGGTGCTGGAGGAGCGCGCCGACGGCGAGGGCGCGTTCCTGCGCGTGCGCGGTGCGCCCGCCGACGTGAAGCGCCTGCGCGAGCGCTTTGGGCGAGGCTGATACAACTTGTTACCAATTCGTAAACCAATGTGGTCGACGCCACCGCGCGTCGCACGTTGTAATGGGCTCCACCACCCCCATTGGGAGGAGCCAAAAATGAAATTTGCACACAGCGTGGTCGCCGCGGCCGTCAGCCTCGGTTTTTGCACCGCGGCATTCGCGCAGGCAGGGACGGTTCAGCGCGATGTCAACCAGCAGCAGCGCATCGAGCAGGGACTCCAGTCCGGCCAGCTCAACACCCGTGAAGCGGCGCGGCTCGAGAACGAGGAATCGCGCGTCGAGCGCGACCAGTCGCGGGCCATGAAGGACGGCAAGCTCACCGCGCAGGAAAAGGCGCGCCTTTCGCGCGAGCAGAACCAGGTGAGCCGCGACATCTACCGCGAGAAGCACGACGCGCAGACCGGCAACCCGAACTCTGCGTCCTCGCAGCGCATGCAGGCGGATGTGCAGCGGAACATCAACCAGCAGCAACGTATCGAGCAGGGCGTGAAGTCGGGTAGTCTCACCACTCGCGAGACCGGGAAGCTCGAGAACGGCGAGGCGCGCATCGACAAGAAGGAAGCGCGCGCCGGCTCCGACGGCAAGGTCAACGCGAACGAGCAACGGCGCGTGCAGAGCGCCGAGAACCGCGAAAGCCGCAAGATCCATCGCCAGAAGCACGACGCGCAGACCAAGTAACGCCGGCATGGCCGCATGAGCGCGGCCGGCCTGGTGCATACTCGAGGGCGGCCTCCGCACGGAGACCGCTCTCGTCGCTTTGGCAAAGGAAAAACCATGTGCCGATTGTTCCTCGCCGCCGCCCTCGGCTTGCTCTCGATCGTTTCCCACGCCCAGCCCGCGCCGCGCGTAATCCGCATCCTCGTGCCCTACGCGCCCGGCGGAGCGAGCGACACCTATGCCCGCATCGCAGCGCAAAAGATCGCGGAGCAGACCGGCAAGGTGTTCGTGGTCGAGAACCGCACCGGCGCCGGCGGCCGGATCTGCTGGGAAGCGGCGGCGAAGGCGGCGCCCGACGGGGCGACCGTCGCGATGATCGATGGGACCTATCCGATGCTGCCGGGGCTGTTCGAGAAGCTCCCCTGGGATGTCGCCTCGGACCTGGTGCCCGCGGCGCTCATCGCACAGACGCCCTTCATCATCGTCGCGAGCCCGCAGGCGAAGCTGAAAAACCTGCGCGCGCTCATCGCCGAGGCGCGGGCGCACCCCGGGAAGCTCAACTTCGGCTCGTCCGGCGTCGGCAGCGTGAATCACGTGGTCACGGCGCTCTTTCTGCACAACGCCGGCATCGACGTGACGCATGTTCCATACAAGGGGATGAGCGAGGCGAGCGTCGGGCTGCAGGGCGGCCAGGTCGACATGATGATCGCCGCCTCGCCAACTGCGCTGGGCTCGATCCGCGGCGGCAAGGCGCTCCCGCTCGCGGTCTCGACGGCGGCGCGCTCGCCGGCGTTTCCGGACGTGCCGACCGCGACCGAGTCCGGCGTCGACTACGTGGTCACCAACTGGTTCGGCTACGCCGTGCCGAAGGGCACGCCCCGCCCGGTCGTGGATACGCTGCGCGACGATGTGGTGCGCGCCATGGCGTCGCCGGACGTGCGCGAAAAGCTCGCCGCGCAGGGCGCAGAGCCGTCGAGCTTCACCGCGGAGCAGTTCGCCGCCTTCCTCAAGGACGAGACGCACCGCTGGACCGAGGTTATCCGCTCGAGCCGGATCAAGATCGAGCAGTAAAGAACATCAGGACTGCAGCAAGCCTCGGGCGGCCCGCCTCACGTCGGGCGAGGAGAAGCGAAAGGCAGCGCGATCCAGCAGGTAGTGAATGAAGCCGGCCGCGAAACCCAGGGCGAGCAGCACCGGCACGAAGGGCGAGGAGCGCAGCCACCACGCCGCAGCGCCGTAGATGCGGTCGGCGTAGACGTATTCGTCGCTCACAGCCTCGACCTCCATCACCGGCAGCAGCAGGGTGGAGACGACGGCGAGCACGAGCAGGACTGCCCAACCGCGACGATTGATCGGCGCCAACAGCCGCTGCCAGTGCGCGCCAGAGGCCTCGACGCCACGGGAAGCCGCGAGCGAGGTGAGTCCCATCGCGGCGCTCCAATGCTGCACGCTCCACAGCACGATGAAGAGGAACGGATCGCGCGCGAGAAAGCCGAACAGCACCATGGCCGAGACGCCGACGACGTAGGCCAGGCGCGGCAGCGACGGGCGCTGCGAGCGCAGCTCCACGCGCAGCATCAGAGCGGTCAGCATCACGACCAGGACGATTCCGACATCGCGCAGCGTGCGCGCGAATGCCTCCGATCCGCCCGCGCCCAGCAGCGGATCGATCCAGCGTTCCTGAAAGGCGATCGATCCAGCCAGGGCCTCCGCCAGCACGACGAAACCACCGCCCACGACGAGCGCGAACCACCGGTCGAGCCGCCGCGCGATCGCGTCCGACGCGCGTCCCGCGCGTGCACGGTAGAGGCTGAGCAGCCCGAAGTGCTGCGCGGCGAAATGGTGACTCACCAGCACGAAGTCCAGGACAGCGAGCCAGACCACACGCTCGGTCAGCGACATCGGCAGCACGCTCTCGGGAGCGAGCAGCAGGCCGAAGCAGGCCGCAGCGATGGCCAGGGGCGCCACTACGAAGCGGAGCCGCTGGCTAGCGAGCAGCGGGCGATAGCCTGGCGTGGCGTAGGCCAGCCAGGCAGACGAGACGCGGTGGCCGAACCAGAGCGGCACCGTGAGGGCGAAGAACAAGCCGTCCACCGGGCTCGCGCGCACGTCGTCGTGGCCGTGGGCGAGCAGAAGGACCAAGGGGGCGAGCCACAGCGGATTCAGAATCCAGACGAGGTCCCAGCCCGGGCTCCTGATCCAGCGCATGGCAGTGGCGTTAGGGCGGACCGACGAAGCCGATATATGCGCCGCACGCGTGCTCGGGCGGCACGAGCATCGCCTGCTCGCCCGTGTTGCGCGTGCCGCGCGCCGGGGGCGGAACGTCGTGCTCTGAAAGCCAGCGTGCGGCGGCGTCCATGCTCTTCGTTCTGTAGAGCACCTGGAAAGGTCCCGGTCCGCGGCGCGAGAGCGCGTCGGCGCAAGCGCCCGGAGCATAGGGATGCGCTAGCGCCAAGCCGGAGGTTCCGAGCTGGAAGACGGCCATCTCGGCCATGATTACCGTGCCGCGCTCGATCGGCGGCTTCGCCATGCCGAGGACGCGCGAGTAGGTGTCGACGGCGGCGGCGAGATCGGCTACGGCGATGTAGGCCCGTTCGGTGCGATAGACGCTGTTGGGATGCCCCGCGCCCGCGGGACGCCGCTCGGCGAGCGGCGTGATGTGCTGAATGAAGAACACCGGCAGCGGATTGCGCGGGCCGAGCGCGGCGAACTTCCAGCGGCGCGCGCGTCCGGACGGGGTTCGCCGGTGGCCCTCGGCGACCTCGCCGACATCCACGCCGCGTGCGCGCATCGCGGCTACGTCGGCATCGAGATCGTCGCTTTGCACGATGAGAAAGCGCAGGCCGCCGCCCCGCGCGGCGAGCTCGACGAGGCCGCCCCAGGGGTTTCCGCGCGCGTACTCATCGCGGTCGCGGATCGCGATCAGCTCGAGGTAGTCCTCTTCGTTGAAGGCGATGGCGTTGTGCGTGCCCTTCCCGGGATGCTCGCCGCCGGGCTGCACGCTGAATCCGAGCCGCGAGTACGTGTCGATGCCCCGGTCGAGCTCCGGGACCGCGATCATCACGTGGTCGATACGGGTGAAGCTCATGGGCGCGTGCGGCTACTCCGCCTTGATTCCGGCGCGATCGACGACGGCCCGCATGCGCTTCAAGCCGTCCTGCGTCCACTTCGTCACCGTCTCCGGCGGCGAGCCGATCGGCTCGAGGCCCTGCGCGATCAGCTTGTCGCGCACGTCGGGCGTGCCGATCGCCTTGACGAGCTCCGCGTTCAGTCGCTCGACGATCGGTTTGGGCGTACCCACCGGGGCGACGAGCGAGGCCCAGGTCTGCCATTCGAACCCGGACACGCCGGCCTCGGCCATGGTGGGGACGTTCGGCAGCAGCGGCGAGCGCTTCGCGCTCGGCACACCGAGCGCCCGCAGGCGGCCGGAGTTGATGTAGGGCTGCACGATCGACACGGCGCCCAAGTGCACCTGCACCTGATTCGAGATGACGTCGAGCGCGGCCTGCGTCGCGCCGCGGTAGGGGATGTGCACCAGGTAGATCCCGGTCTCCGCCTTGAAGGCTTCCATGGCGACGTGCTGCGGGCTGCCGACGCCGCCCGAGGAATAGTCGATCTTCCCTGGCCGGCCCTTCGCGAACGCGACGAGATCGCCCACGGTCTTCACCGGCAGGTCGTTGTTTGCCACCAGCACCCAGGTGATCCCGGCGACCACGCCGATCGGCGCGAAGTCCTTCAGCGGATCGTACGGCACCGGGCGCACGTTCGGGATCATGGTGAGGATGCTGTCGTTCAGCACGCCGATCGTGTAGCCGTCGGGCGCGGCGCGCTTCACGCGCTCGGCGCCGATCATGCCGGCGGCGCCGGGCTGGTTCTCCACGATGATCTGGCGCCCGAGGTTGTCGCTCATCTTCTGCGCCACGATGCGCACCATGACGTCGACCGCGCTGCCGGCCTGCAGCGGCATGAGGAAGAGGATCGGCTTGGCCGGATAGTCCTGCGCTGGCGAGGCCAGAGCCCACGAGAGCAGCAGGAAAGCGGCGGCCGTGCGCATCGATATGCTCATGCGAATCCGGGATGAAGTGAACTAGAAGGGGCTGCTGCCTCGGTGGTGAGCGGCGCGCGGCGGTCGCGGAGCGCGCGTTGCGCGCGTGTTGCGGGTGGCGAAGACGGGTCCGTATTGGTACGGGTAGCCGTAGGCGTAATCGTTGTGAGGGTAGGCGACGGGAGCGGCCTGCTGATTCTGTGCCGTGGCCATCAGTTGCTGTCGCTGCAGCCATTCCTGCTGCGCCATCAGCTCGTACGGCGAGGGACCGTAAGCGATCGCGCGCTGCAGCCTGGGGTCGGGGTCGTAGGTGGAAATGCGGTCGGCGACCGGCTGAATCTTCTTCGCCGCAGAGGGCGGCGGCGTGTTCGAGTAGTTGACCACGCCTTTTTCGTCCACCCATTTGTAGGTTTCGGCGTGGGCTGCCGGGATCAGGATGAGAGCCAGAGCGAGGAGTGGCCGCATGGTCAGCCTTGCGCCCGGACGGCGGCGATGATTTTCTCGAGGCGAGCGCGCGACGGCTCGTCGGGGCGTGGCGTCGCGGCGGCTTCGAGCATCCAGCGCTCGATGTCGGCCGGCGTGGTCGGGCTGGGACGGCGATTCTCCATCGCGAACTTCAGCGCGTTCATCTTCAACTGCCGGCGCGCGGCTTCGAACTCGGGCGGGCTGTCGAGGCTCAGGGCGACTTCGAGGTTGAGGAGCGTGCCGGGGAGGGCTTGAGGCTTCGCGGCGCTCTTGCCCTGGAAGCGCGCGTCCATCGCGGTCTTCCACGCGGCGGGCAGATCGGCAAGGGCGCTCCAGCGCACTTCCAGCTCGGGCGAATCGGGCGAGGCTTCGCGCTTGTCGCAGATGTGCATGGCGGCGAGGAGGGCTTCGTAGCGCGCTTGAGCGGCGCGCTCGGCGAGCTCGCGCAGGCGCTTGGAGGCGGACTCGCGAACGGAGCGGAAACGCGCCTCCAGCCTGGCCGCCAGAGGACCGTGGATGCGCGGGCTCGAGCGCCAGGCGGCGTCGGCGTCCGCCATTGAGCGCTTGATCTGCGCGGCAGTGCTTTCGGCGGGCAGCGCGGCCAGGGTGTCGATGATCGCTTCGCGCGCCTTCATCGGCGCGTTGGCCTCGGCTTCCCGCGCTGCGCGCGCGGCGTCGCGCGCAGTGAAAACCGAATCCGTGGCCGCCTTGAACGCGGTCCACAGCGCGTTCTCCTCGCGCCGCGGGAGCGGCAGGGCTTTGGCGTGCGCTTGCCACTGAGTTTGCAGCGCGCGCACCTTGTCGATCGAGTCGCGCGCGAGGGGCGTCGTTTCGGTGAGGCTCTTCGCGGCGGCGATGAGGCGTTCGCGCTCCTGGCCGGCATCCTTGTACGCCTGGGCGAGCGGCTCCTCGAGCGCGCGGAGCGCGGCAGTGAAGCGCGCATCCACGCCCTTTTCGCCCTTCTGGGCTTCGCGCGGCACGGTGTGCTCGACCGGCCCCAGCTTGCGCCAGGCGACCCTGGCGTCTTCGACGGTACGGGCGAGGGCGCGCCAGTCGGGCGCGGCGGGATCGAATTTCGATCTTGCTTCGGCGATGCCTTCGATGATCTTGTTGCGCGCGGCGAGGTTCTCGGTGCGCTGGGCCTTGAGCTTCTCGAGGTGGGCCGCCACCGGCGCGTAGGCGGCCTTCAGAGCGCCGTCGAACGCGAGCCACAACGGCTTGTTGGTCGCGCCGCCGAGCTTGTCGAGCTCCTTCCAGCGCTCGCGCAGCTTGTCGATCGCTTCGGCGTGCGCCTTGAGGTCGAGCTTCTCGCCGGCCCTGCCCGCAAGCGCCTGGGCCTCGCCGACGAGCTCCTCGCGGCGCTGGCCGCCGCTCCAGCGCTGCCAGTCGCGCAGCCGCTGCTGCTCCTGGCGCAGCGAATCGATGCGCCGGGCGAGCGCCGCGTTCGCCGGGCCGGTCTTGAGCGCGGCGTCGATCGCGGCCATGAGGCGCGTGAGCTCTGCGACCTGACCCGCGGCGTGCGCGGCCTCCGCGAGCTCGACCTGGCGCTGCATTCCGGCGAGGTGCTTCTTCCTTTGCTGCGCGCTTTCCTCGCCTTCGCGCGTGCGGCGCGCATCGCGCTCGAGCTCGCGTTCGTGGGTGCTCGCGTTGTGCCACTCGGTGAAGCGGTGCGTGAGAACCGCCTGCAGAGTGCCGTCCGACACCTCCGGGAACGCGCGCCACTGCTCGATCTTCGCCTTTTCGTCCGCCTCGTCCGCGGCGCCGGCGGCGGGCAGGGATTGCAGGAACTCGGCGCGCTGCGCCACGCTCGCGGCGAGGGCGAGGGCGCGATTTGCCGCGTCGATTCTGCCGCTGCCGCGCTCGCCGTCGGACTTGGCCGCCGCCGGAGCCTCGTTCAGCAATTGCAGCAGCCCCGCCGCCCGGTCGGCCGTCGCGGCGGACTGGGTCGTCACCGCGACGCCCCGCGCCAGATCGGCGAGCCCGGCGGTTAGCGCGCCCATCGCGGCTTCGGTGGCCGCGAGCCAGCGCACGAGCGCCTGCTCGCCCTCGCCGTGCTCGCGCACCTTCGCACCGAGCTGCGCACGCGCCGCGACGAACTCGCTCGCCAGCGTCTCGTCGAACTCGGCGACCTTGAGCGCGGCCCAGGCGCGGTCGAGCTCGACCAGGCGATTGGCCGGAACGCTCTCCTGCTCGAGCAGCCCGCGCGCGGTGGCAATCAGCGCCGGAGCCTCGGCAAAGGCCTGGCGCCTGGCGACCGCGGTTTCCCATCGCGCCTTGGCCGCGCGATAAAGGCGCTTGTCCTGCTCGCGGAACTCGCGCGTGGCCTGCTTGAGCGCGTCTTCGTGGGTCAGCGCCGCCAGCGCCGCGAGCTTGAGATCGATCTCCGGCGCCTCGCGGGCAAGCTGCAGCAGCGCCTGGTCGTCGGCTTTTGCCGCGGCGATCCTTTCGCGCCAGGCCTGCAGCTCGGATTCGGACGCGGCGGGAGCGGCCGGCGCGCCCGCACGCTGCGGCCCGGCCGCGGCGACCTGCCCGGCCCCCTTGTTGAGAAGCTTGTCGAACATGCCTCGGGTGCAGCTTACCTGATCAAAGGATCTTTTCGCCGAACTTTTTCAGCGCCGCTTCGGAAAGTGTGAGACCCAGTCCCGGCTGCTCCTTCAGCGTGAGCATCCCGTTGGCGATCTTCGGCGGATTCTCGAACAGCTCCGCCTGCAGCGGGTCGCGCTCGGGATCGGTGAACGACTCGACGATCAGCCCGCCCGGCGTCGCCGCAACGATGTGGGCATGGACGAAGCAGTCGTGGTGGGGGGCGACGTGCACGTGGTTCAGCTCACACAAGGCGGCGAGCTTCCGCCCCTCGGTGAAGCCGCCCATCATGGTGCAGTCGAACTGCAGGATCTGGATCGCGTCTTCCTCGAGCAGCGCGCGGCAGGCGTAGCTCGTGAGCTCGCTCTCGCCGGCCGAGAGAGGGATACGCGTCTTCTGCGCCAGGAGCTTGAGCTCCCTGCGGTCGTCGGCCCAGCGCACCGGCTCTTCGAGCCAGCGCGGACGCAGCGGCTCCAGCAGCCGCGCGCCCTCGATCGCGGTGGCGAGGTCCCAGCCGCGGTTCACGTCGACCATCAGGTCCTTGTCCGGGCCGATGACCTCGCGCACGAGGGCGAGCCGCTCCATGTCCTCCCCGAGCGGGGCGCCGCCCGCCTTGGCCTTGAACCCGGTGTGTCCCTGGGCCTTAAGCATCTGCATCTCGTCGCGCAGTTCGGACAGCGTCTTGCCGTCGCGGTAGTAGGCGCACGTCACGTAGCAGGGCACTTCGCTGCGGTAGCCGCCGAACAGGCGGTAGAGCGGCAGCTTCGCGACCTTCCCGACCAGGTCCCAGCAGGCGATGTCCACCGCGGCCGAGATGCGGATGATTGCTTCGCGCGACCAGCCCTTCTCGCTCGCCGTCCGCTGCCAGGTGAGCGCGAAGAGCTTCTGGTAGATGCGCTCGGGCGCGAGCGGATCCATGCCGACGACGAGCTCGGCGATGCCGCTCTTGAAAGCGGCGATCGCGGCCTCGATCGGCGTGTAGCTCGTCGCGATGCCGACCCCCTCGAGGCCCTCGTCGGTCTGCAGGCGCACGAGGATCTCGTTGGCGCGCGGCACGATGAAATGGCTGACCCAGTGCGGCCGCTCCGTGTGCGGCGCGCGCAGGATGTAGACCTGCAGGCGGGTGATCTTCACGCGGCTACTTCTTCAGGTTGCGGTCGAGAAACTCCATCGTGCGCTTCCACGCCTGCTCGGCCGCTTTCGGGTCGTACTTGAGCATGTCGAGCTTCTTCGTGTCGGCGATTTCGTTGGCGAAGGCGTGCTTCGCGTCGTAGCGATGGAACTCGTACTTCACGTTCGCCGCCTTGAGCTTCTTCTCGAGCTCATCCACGCCCGAGATGGCGAACGCCTGGTCGTGCAGCGCCCAGTGGCCGAGGAGCGGCGCCTTGATCTTCGAGGCGTCGACGTACTGGAGCGGCGGGTAGCCGTACCAGATGACTTCGGCGTCGGCCTCGGGAACGTTCACCGCCGAGAGCACGGTGAGCGCACCGCCCATGCAGAAGCCGGTGACGCCGACCTTCGGGCTGTCCTTCTTCAGGTACTGCACGGCGCCGCGGATGTCCTGGCCCGCGGCGTCGCCGAAGTTGAGGCCTTCCATCAGGTGCTTCGCCTCGTTCGCCTCGAGCGCGATCTTGCCGCGGTAGAGGTCGGGAACGAGCGCGCGGTAACCCGCCTTGGCAAGCTTGTCCGCCACGCCCTTGATCTGGTCGGTGAGGCCCCACCACTCCTGGATCACGACCATGCCAGGGGCTTTTGCACCCTGCGCAGGTTCCGCGAGGTAGCCGTTGACGCTCTTGCCGTCGGGCCGGTTGTAGCTCGTCATCTTGCCCATCGATTGCCTCCTGTTCGAGGGTCAATCTTAGGGCAACCACTCGAGCCGGGAGAAGGCCGGTTCGATCTGCCACGGCACCGGCTCGCACGCCTCCCAGGCGGTCTCCCATGGATGTGCGATCACCGGCGTAATTTGCGGACGCTCGGGCCACAGGCCCGCTTCGTGCAGCGCCATGTGCCGCGCCTGCGTCGCGTCGAGCTGCAGGCTGAAGCCGAAGGCGGTGCTCCCATCGTCCTTCAGTACGCGCGTAACCAGGGCCTCTTGGCCTGAGGCGAGACGCATTGACTGGGTGTGTATGAAGCTCAAGCTCGCATTGGATTCAAGCCACTGCGCGTGACGCGCCCGTGGAGTTCGCGCCCGAGCGCCTGCTCGCAGAGCTCCGCCGTGTCGAGCAGTCCGTTCAGATCGATGCCGGTGGCTATGCCCATCGACTCGAACAGGTTTACCAGGTCCTCGGTACACACGTTGCCGGTGTGGCCCCCGCCGTACTCGACCTTCGCCGGGTGGCCGCCGACGCCGCCGAACGACGAATCGAAATGGCGCACGCCCGCCTCGTACGCCGCCACGTAGTTGACCAGCCCCGTGCCGCGCGTGTCGTGGAAGTGGGCGATCGGAACCAGCCGTTTCTCCTTCTTTTCTTCCAACAGGGCAAACATCTGCCCTACTGACTTGGGCGTGGCCATCCCAGTGGTGTCGCCTAGGGCTACGTTTTCCACCCCCAAACGAGCGAACGATTCCACGTCCGAGAGAACGACGTCCGGATCAACCGCGCCCTCGAACGGGCAGCCGAAGGCGACCGAGATGGTGCCGACGAGGCGGAAGCGCCCGCCGACCGCCGCGACCATGTCGGCGATGTTCTGCCACTGCTCGGCGCGGGAGCGGTTCAGGTTCTTGCGCGCGTGCGATTCGGTGGCCGAGACGAGCAGGCTGATCTCGTTCGCCCCATGTCCCGCCGCGAGGTCGGCGAGGGCGCGTTCGACCGCCTTCACGTTGGCGCAGGTCGCTTTGTAGAACACCCCCGGGCGCCTTTCCAGCGATTGAAGCAATTGTGAAGCGTCCGAGAACTGCGGCACCACCTTGGGGTTGGAGTACGAGGTGGCTTCGACGCGCCGGAAGCCGAGCGCGGCGAAGCGCTCCACCAGCGCGCGCTTGGTGGCGGTGGGCACGAACTGCGGCTCGTGCTGCAGCCCGTCGCGCGCGAAGCACTCGCACAAGGTCACGTCCGCCACGGCGGCCATGGTTGACAGTATCAACTAATCTGGTTTACGGTGTCAACGATATGGCCTACACCGTGCCGCGGCGCGACGCGCGCACCCAGAGCGGGGGCGTGGTCGAGGGCTACGCGCAGACCGCGCTGCGCTGGCCGGCGCAGCCGCTCGCGCGGCGCGCGCACGGGCTCTCCGAGCTGAGCGGCCCCGAACCCTCCCGCAGGCTGAAAGCCACGGCGGCCGATCTCGCCGGGCAGGGCGCAAGGCGGGCGCTCGGCCAGCTCATCGACGTGCGGGCCCGCATCGTCGACGAGGACGGCGCGCCGGTCTCCGGCGCGATGGTCGAGATCTGGCACTGCAACGCCGCCGGCAAGTACATCCATCCGAACGACTCGAACGACGCCCCCGAGGATCCGAACTTCTATGGCGCGGCGCGGCTCCTGGCCGATGCGGCTGGGCGCGTCGAGCTTCGCACCATCAAGCCCGGCGCGTATCCGGTTCCCGACACCGACGGCTGGTGGCGCCCGCCGCACATCCACTTCTCGGTGTGGGGCCGCGTGTGGCTCTCGCGCCTGGTGACCCAGATGTTCTTCCCCGGCGAGCCGCTCAACGAGCGGGACCCGATCCTCAACGCCGTGCGCGACCCGCAGGCACGCGCCCGCTGCATCGCGCGCTTTGTGCCCCAGGCTGGAAACGCGCTCGTCTACGAATACAACCTCGTGGTGCGCGGCCGCAACGCCGCTGCGGAGCTGCCGTGACGCGGCACGTGCCCACGGCGGAGATGACGCTCGGGCCGTTCTTCCCACGCGAGTTCGCCGCCGGCGCGAACGACCTCGCCGCGGGTGCTCAGGGTGAGCCGATCGAAATTACCGGCCGCGTGGTGCAGGCCGACGGCCGCGCGCTCGACAACGTGGTGCTCGAGATCTGGCAGGCCGACGCCGAGGGGCGCTTCGACAATCCCACCTTCTGCGGCTGGGGCCGCGCCGCGACTGACTCCACCGGCACTTATGTTTTTCGAACAATAAGGCCAGGAGCGAGCCAGGGGAGGGCACCGCATATCAATTTCCTGATCCTGTACTCCGGTCTCATGCGCCAGCTCCAGACCGCCATGTACTTCGACCACTCGCCCGACCCAGTTCTGGAAAACCTGAAGGAAAGAAGCGACCGGCTGGTAGCAAAGAAGGAAGGCGTGAACCGCTACCGCTTCGACATCCGGCTGCGCGGCGAAGGCGAGACGCCTTTCTTCGACGACTGATGATCCGCGAGCTCCTGTCCTATCGGCTGCACGAGGTCGCGAACCTGCTCTCGCGCGGCGCGGAGCTGCGCTACCGGCGCGAGTTCGGCGTGAGCCTGTGGGAGTGGCGCACCATCGCCCTTCTTGGAGGGGCGACCGAGCCGCTCTCGCTCGGCCACCTCGCCCACGCGGCGGGCATCCACAAGAGCCAGATGAGCCGCGTGGTGTCGGGACTCGCGAAGCGCAAGCTCGTCGTGCGCGATGCCAACTCGCAGGATGGGCGCGGGGTTCACCTCACGCTGAGCAAGAGCGGCCGCAAGCTCTACGACGGCCTGATCGAGGCCGCCTCGCAGCGCGACCGCGCCTTCCGCGGCTGCCTCACGCGAGACGAGAAGCAGGTATTCGAAAGCGCGCTGGCGAAGCTCGCGGGGCAGGCGCGCGCCTTCATCCAGCAGGAAAAGAAATGAAGACGCGCATTACCGAGCTCCTCGGCATCGAGCACCCGATCTTCCAGGCCGCGATGAGCTGGGCCTCGTCCAACGCGCCGCTCGTCATCGCGGTCTCGAACGCCGGCGGCATGGGCGTGATCGCGGCGGGGCCGATGCGGACCGACGATTTCCGCTCTGCTCTCAAAGAAATAAGAAAGGGAACGCAAAAGCCCTACGGCGTAAACATTCCGCTGAACAATCCGCGCGCGGCGGAGTTGCTCGACATCGCCCACGAAGCACGCATCCCGGTGATGGTCGCCTCGCAGGGCGGGCCGCGCGAGCATCTCGCGCGCTTCCGCACCGTCGGCACGAAGTGGCTGCACGTGGTGGCGTCGGTCGAGCACGCGAAGAAAGCCGAGGCGGCGGGCGTGGACGCGCTCGTCGTCGACGGCGCCGAGGCGGGCGGCCATCCGCCGCCGTCCGAGGTCGGTACGCTGGTGCTGGTACGCCGCGTGGTCAAGGCGGTCGGGCTTCCGGTCGTGGCGAGCGGCGGCGTCGCCGACGGCGCCGGCGTCGCGGCGCTTCTCGCGCTGGGCGCCGACGCAGTGCAACTCGGCACGCGCTTCATCGCGAGTCCCGAAGCGAGCGTGCACGAGAACTACAAGCGCGCCGTGCTCGCGGCAGACGTGCACGAGACCACGCTCGTCGGCCGCGGCGGGCTGCCGATCCGGCAGCTCAAGAACGCCTTCTCGGCGAAGTACGAGGCCGCGGAGCGGGCAGGAGCTTCTTCCTCCGAGCTAGAGGAAATTTTCAAAACCTCAAGTCTTAAAGCGGCGGCGCTGGAAGGCGATGTCGAGTGGGGCAAGGTCGAGGCCGGGCAGAGCGCGGGGCTCGTCGACGAGATCCTGCCCGCGGCCGAGATCATGCGGCGGCTGGTGGCCGAAGCCGAGGAGGCAAGAAGGAGGCTCGCCTCGCTATGAGCGTATTACTTATCGAAAATCGGGGTGCCGTCCGCATTCTCACGATGAATCGCCCGGAGAAGCGGAACGCGCTCAATGCGGATCTCACCAAGGCCCTCCTGGAGAACCTCAGAGAAGCCGATCGAGCCGAGGGCGTCGGCTGCGTGGTGCTCACGGGAGCCGGGCAGGGATTTTGCGCCGGCGCCGACCTGACCGAGTTCAAGGGCCTGCAGGATCCGCGCGCCGCGGAGGAGCGCGCCGAGCTCACCATGCAGCTCCATCTCGTCTTCCCGAAGATCTCCAGGCCGATCGTCGCTGCGATCAACGGCGCGGCGATGGGCGGAGGTGCTGGCCTGGCCATCGCCGCCGACATCGCGGTGATGGCGGCTAGCGCGAAGCTCGGTTATCCCGAGGCGAGACACGGGATCGTCGCCGCCATCGTGATGGCGAATCTCGTGCGCCAGGTTGGGCGCAAGGCGGCGTTCGAGCTGGTCGCACTCGGCGAGCCGATCGATGCCGCGAGGGCGCTGCAGCTCGGCATGGTGAACCGGGTTGTGCCCGATCCCGAGCTTTTTTCCCAGGCCATGTCTTTCGCGGAAAAGCTGGCCGCCATGACACCGGCTGCAAGGGCGGAAACCAAGCGACTCTTCCACGAGGTGGCCGACCTGCCGCTCGCGGCGGCGCTGGAGCGGGGCAGGGATACCAATCGCCGGATGCGAAATTTCCAGAAGTTGGCGAAATGAGATCTTCCTGGTGAAACCGCTCGACCATGTAACGATCCTCGACCTCTCACGGGTGCTCGCGTGCCCGTTCGCGTCGATGATCCTCGCCGAGCTCGGGGCGCGCGTCGTGAAGGTCGAGCAGCCAGGCAGCGGCGACGAGACGCGCGGCTTCGAGCCGCAGCTCGCGCAGGACAGCGCCTACTACTTCGCATGCAACCGCTCCAAGGAGTCGATCACCGTCGACCTGCGCTCCGACGAAGGCCGCCAGGTGATCCGCAGCCTCGCGCAGAAGGCCGACGTGGTGCTCGAGAACTTTCCGGTCGGGACGCTCGGGCGCTACGGCCTCGACTACGGCGTGCTTTCCTCGCTCAACCCGGCGCTCGTCTATGTCTCCTGCACCGGCTTCGGCCAGAGCGGGCCGTACGCGCACAAGAAGGGCTACGACACGGTGTTCCAGGCGATGGGCGGCATCATGAGCCTTACCGGGGAGCGCGGCGGCGGGCCGGTGAAGCCGGGCTTGCCGGTCGCTGACCTCACCTCAGGGCTGTGGATCGCCATCGCGATCCTCGCCGCACTCGCCGGACGCACCCAAAACGGCAAAGGCTGCTACGTCGACTTCTCGATGCTCGACGGCCAGGTGGCGCTGCTCACACTCGCCGCGGCGCGCTACTTCGCCCTCGGCGAGGTCCCGCCGCGCCTCGGAACCGAGCACCCGGGACGCGTGCCGTCCGCGACGTTTCGCTGCCGCGACGGCAAATACGCCCACATCACTGCGAGCGACCAGCACTGGGCGCCGCTCTGCCAGGCCCTCGAGATCGCCGAATGGGGCGCGGCCTTCGGCTCCAACGCGATCCGCGTGGAAAGACGCGATGAGGTGATGCGCGTGCTCAACGAGGCGATTTCCAAGCTCGAACGCACCGAGCTGATTGCCAGGCTGGATCGGGGCGAAGTGCCTGTGGGCCCGGTGAACGACGTCGCCGAGATCCTGAACGACCCGCACGTGCGGGCGCGCCGCCTCGTCGGCAGCTTCGACTACCCGGGTGTGGGCGAATTCAAGGCGCTCGCGCTGCCCTACAAGTTCCTCGGCTGGGACAACCCCGAGATCGGGCGGCCGCCGGCGCTCGGCGAGCACACGCGGAAGATCCTTGCCGAGCTCGGAAAGACTTCGCCGCCATGACGGTGCTCTATTCGGTCGACGGCGCGATAGCGACCATCACCCTCAACCGCCCCGACGCGCGCAACGCGCTCAACGACCAGATGTGTGAGGACCTGCGTCGAGTTGCTTCGGAGGTGGACCCGACTATCCGGCTGGTATTCGTGCGCGGCAAAGGCCCGGTGTTCTGCGCCGGCGCCGACGTGAAGGAGCGCGCCGGCATGAGCGTCGACCAGGTGCGCGCACGCCGGCTGAAGGCCTTCGCCGCGTATCACGCGCTCGAGTCGCTGCCGATGCCCTCGGTCGCCGTAGTGCACGGCGCGGCGCTCGGCTCGGGCGTGGAGATCGCGGCCGCGTGCGATTTCGTCGTTGCGACTCCCGACGCGGCGTTCGGCACGCCCGAGGCGATGCGCGGGACCGTCGGTGCGACCCAGCGGCTGCCGCGCGTACTCGGCAAGCGCCTCGCCAAGGACCTCATGTTCACCGGGCGCCGGCTCACCGCCGCGGAGGCGCGCGTCGCCGGCTTCGTCTCGAGAGTGGTGACGGCCGCCGAGCTCGAGCAGGAGCTCTCCACCATCGCTCACGCCGTGGCCGCGGCATCGCCCGAGGCGATCCGCTACGCCAAGCAGTGCATCGACCGCGGCGTCGAGCTCGACCCGCACGGCGCGCTCGGCCTCGAGCTGATGGCAATCGAAGCGCAGCTCGCGTCGGGCAAGGGCATGGGCAAGTCTTGAGCTGGAAGCCGCAGACGCTGGGCGAGGTGCTCGCGCAGCGCGCTCCGCATGCCGAAGCGCTCGTCACCCAGAACGGGCGCTTTACCTACGGTCAGATGCTCGACAAGGCTCGCGCGGCCGCCGGCGCAATGCAGGCCATGGGTCTGCGGCATGGCGACCGGGTCGGCATCCTGATGGGCAACGACGAGAAGTGGCTCGCGCTCTTCTACGGCGCGGCGCTCATCGGCGCGATCACCGTACCAGTCAATACGCGCTTCAAGGCCGCGGAGATCGATTTCTGCCTGAAGCAGTCGGGATGCAAGGCGCTGTTCTACGTCGAGCGCTTTCTCGGCATCGATTTCGGCGCCATGGTGCGCGAGATCGGCTTTTCGAACGCTGTCGATGTTTCCGACGGTATCTCCCAAGAGAAACGGTTTGGACCCACCAACGTTTCCCCTGATGACGTCTTGTTGATCCAGTTCACTTCTGGCACCACGGCGTATCCGAAGGGCGCGATGCTCACCCACGACGGCATGCTGCGCGACGCCTGGGCCGCGGGCAGCCGCATCGGCATCCGCGCCGACGATCGCTACTTCAACTGCCGGCCGTTCTTCCACGTCGCCGGCTCGACGCTGTCCGCGCTGATGGCCCTGGTGAGCGGCGCGTGCCTCGTCACGCTGCCGACCTTCGAGGCCGGCGCCGCGCTCGAGCTGATGGAGCGCGAGCGGTGCACGCTGCTCTCCGGCAACGACACGATCATGCAGATGCTGATGGGCCACGCCGACTTTCCCGGGCGGAAACTGAGCCTACGCGGCGGCTGGGCGGCGGCCGGGCCGCAGACCATGCGCGCGATCATCGAAGTGCTCGGCGCGAAGCACATCTGCGCGGCTTACGGCCTCTCGGAATGCTCGCCCAACGTGGTGATGAGCGACTGGCGCGACCCCGAGGAGCTCCGGGTCAACGGGCTGGCGCTGCCGCACGAGGGCGTGGAGCTGCGCATTCGCGAAGGCGAGATCCAGGTGCGCGGCTGGAACGTGATGAAGGGCTACTGCAACAACCCCGAGGCGAACGCCAAGGCGTTCACCGCCGATGGGTGGCTGCGCACCGGCGACCTCGGCGAGCTCACGGCCGACGGAAGGCTGCGCATGGTGGGCCGGCTGAAGGACGTGTTCCGCGTCGGCGGCGAGAACGTCGCCCCGGCCGAAGTCGAGGAGGTGCTGCTCGCGCATCCCGCCGTCGAGACCGCACAGGTCGTGGGCGTGCCCGATGCGCGCCTCGGCGAAGTGCCCTGCGCTTACGTCACGCTCAAAGCGAATCACAAGGTGACTGAAGCGGAATTGATTCAATGGACAAAAGCGAGATGCGCCAACTTCCGCGTGCCGCGCTACCTTAGAATCGTCGAGGACTTCGAAGCGATCGGCATGACCGCGAGCGGCAAGGTGCAGAAGGCCAAGCTGCGCGAGCACGCCTTGCGCGAGTTCAACCTCTAGTAGGGAATCGTCGGTTCCTTCCAGCTCGCATCGCGTGGCCTTGCGCGAGCGATCGCCGCGCGCGCGTCAAGCCATCCTTCGCACGCGTTGCGGCCCGGGCGGCGGCGCACGAAGTTGAGCAAGCCTTTGCATGCCGCGTAGAAGCGGAAGAATCGAAGCACGGCGCGGCGCTCGGACGGCTGCAGGGGTTCGTGGCTGCAGACGAGCTTGTCGTCGATCATTCCCCGATCGCGCAACGTGATCGCACCCCAGGCTTTCACCCGGACGCGCGTGCCGAGCGGCAGGGGCGGCCCCAGCACCAGCGCGTCGAGCAGATCCCCCTCGAGGCCGATGTATTGCGGGACCGACCCGTAGTTGTAGGGGCAGGGCAGCGGCGACACGAAGTCCACCCTGCCGGTCGATCCGCGCTTGAGGAAGCTGCCGCGCGGGACCTCGATGACGACGTCGAGCTCGGGCACCATGGTCCATTGTTATCCTACGCCTCATGAAATCGCCACTGCGGGGCGCAGACCTCTTGGCACGCTCGCTCGCCGCGGCGGGGGCGCGGCATCTCTTCGCGCTCTCGGGCAACCACGTCATGCCGGTGTTCGACGCCGCGCTCGACGCGAAGCTCTCGATCGTGCACGTGCGCCACGAGGCGGCCGCCGTGCACATGGCCGATGCGTGGGGCCGGCTCACCGGCGAGCCGGGCATTGCGCTCGTCACCGGCGGCCCCGGCCACGCCAACGCCGTCGGCGCGCTCTATACGGCGCTCGCTTCCGAATCGCCGCTGGTCCTCATCTCGGGACACGCGCCGCTCGGCGAGCTCGGAAAAGGCGCGTTCCAGGAGATGGACCAGGCCGCCATGGCTGCGCCGGTCACCAAGGCTTCCTGGCTTGCGCGCTCGGCCGACACGCTCGCCGACGACATCGCCCGAGCGTGGCGCGAGGCGAAGTCGGGTACGCCCGGGCCGGTGCATCTCAGCATTCCGAACGACGTCCTGGATGCGACCACCGACGCGCGAGTGCCCGGTCTCGCCGAGTTCGCGGTCGAGGAGGAGCCGCGTCAGAACCGCTTTGCATTCGGCGAGGCGCGGCGGCCGCTCATCATCGCCGGGCCGGCCGCCATGCGCGAAAAAAGCAATCGGGAGCTCGAGGCGGCGACCGGCATTCCGGTCATCGGGATGGAGAGCCCGCGCGGCGTGAACGACCCGAGCCTGGGTCGCCTCGCCATGGTTCTGGTGCAGGCCGATCTCGTGCTGCTCCTCGGCAAGCGCGTCGATTTCACGCTGAAGTTCGGCAAGGCGTTCGCGCCGGGATGCCGTGTGGTCGACCTGCACACCGTCCAGGGGATCTCGTTCGAAGATAGGGCATGGCTGGAGGAGGTCCGCGCCGCGCTGCGCTACCGGCCGCCGGAATGGCGCACAGTTCAATCGAAGCGGGAGGGACCCATCCACCCGGTGGCACTTTGCCGTGAGGTCCAGCCGCTGCTCGACCAACTCGATGCCATCCTCGTTTCGGACGGCGGCGAGTTCGGGCAATGGGCGCAGGCCTGCCTGAGCGCGCCGCGGCGGCTCATCAACGGTCCCGCCGGCTCGATCGGCTCGGCGCTGCCCTTTGCCGCGGCCGCGAAGCTCGCGTGTCCCGATGCGCGCGTCGTGGCGATGCTGGGCGACGGCACCTTCGGCTTCCACGTGGCCGAGCTCGATACCGCCGTGCGTCATCGGCTCGATTACGTTGCGGTGATCGGCAACGATGCGACCTGGAACGCCGAGTACCAGATCCAGCTTCGCGCGTACGGCAAGGACCGCGCCAAGGGCTGCGAGCTCCTGCCGACTCGCTATGGCGCCGTGGCGAGCGCACTGGGCGCGCATGGAGAGGATGTCTCGACACCTGCGGAACTGCAGGGTGCGCTTCGTCGCGCCACCGCAGCCGGCAAGCCCGCCTGCGTCAACGTGATGATCGAGAGGCTGGCTGCACCCAAATACTAATTATTCCGCCTCGAGTGGAACCGTGAGGCGCGTTCCCTTCACCACGATGCCGCCGCGCTCGCCCGGAAGCACGCCGCCGTAGCGAGGGTCGAACACCTCTGGCAGCGGCCGTGCCTGCGGCGGCGCGAGCCACAGGCGCAGCAGGTGGCGATGGCGTTCGGGCTCAGGCCAGTTCTCGAAGTCGCCGCGCGAATGCAGGATCTGGTGGTTGTGCAGAAGCTGGACGTCGCCCGGGCGGAAGTCCATCGAGAGATGGACGGAAGGGTCGTTGCAGATCTCGTCGACGAGGTCCATTGCCGCTCGCTGCTCGGCGCTCAGCCGCCGCGCCTCGGGGAAATGCGCCTGCGCTGATTCGATGTACTGGCGCACGTATATGCACGAGAGCTTTCCGGCGTGGCGGTGAAAGACCGGGATGTCGAACCAGGGCTTCATGCCCTCGGGCACCTCGCCGCGCCGGTCGGTCGGAAAGGGCTCGAACAAGGCGGGCAACAAACCGGGTTTCTTTCTTAGGATTTCGTTGTAAACGCTCATGGAGCTCGCGAGATAGCTCTCGCCGCCCGCCTTCGCCGCCTTCAGGCACAGGAGGCCTACGACATCGACCGAGTCGGTGTGGTACTCGAGCTTGCGGCTGGTCTGGTAGTAGCGCACGTTCGGATCGCGGATGTCGAGCCCGAGATCCTTCACGTGGCCGAGAAGATGACCCTTGGCGTTCTGCGAGCGGAACCGGCCGAGCCAGGCGCCGAGGCCGAGATACGCGATCGCCTGCTCCTCGCGCGTCATCCGCTCGACCGGCAGCCCGCGCAGCAGAACAAAGCCGCGTCCCTCCAGCAATTCATTCAGGACTTCCCGCAGGAACGGACCAAGGTTGGGCAAGGGGAAGCTCGCCGGACTCAGGGTCTCAAGACTCTTCCCCGTGCTCGCAAATATCCGAACCGCGGCATCGATCTCGTCGAGCTCGCGCGGAGCGAAAGGCCGGATCCAGTCGTCGCGGCGTGCGAGCTCGCGGCCGTACCACACACCGGGTCCGGCGACCGGGTCATAATCCATGCGAGGAGAATAGCTTGAAAACGCTCGCCTCAGTCCTGCTCGCCCTTGCCAGCGCCACGGCCGCGGCGCAGGGCTATCCGTCGAAGCCCATCACCCTGATCATTCCGTTCGCCGCCGGCGGCGACTCGGATCTTTCGGGGCGCAACGTCGCGGTTCACGCGCAGAAGTACCTCAACAACCAGCCGATCGTCCCGGTCAACCGCGCCGGAGCGTCGGGCGCGATCGGCACCATGTGGGTGAAGCATGCGGCGCCCGACGGCTACACGCTGCTCGTCGCGCGCATCGCCACGCACGCCATCCTTCCCGCGCTCGATTCGAAGCTGCAGTACAAGTGGAACGAGTTCACGATGCTCTCGCTCATCGAGCTCAATCCCTACATCTGCTTCGTGCGGGGCGACGCGCCGATCCGAAGCGCGGCCGAGCTGGTGAACGCGATTCGCGCGAACCCCGGAAAGCTCAACTTCGCTACTGCCGGAGTCGGCACCAGCCAGAACATGGCGTCGCAGTATTTCATGACGCTCGCCGGCCTCACCAAAGACCACGCCGTCGGAATCCATTTCAAGGGCGGCGGCGAAGTCACCACCGCGGTGCTCGCCGCCCAGGTGAACTTCGCGTGCAACAACGCACCCACGGTGATCCCGCAGGTCAGGGCAGGCGCCCTGCGCGCGCTTTTCGTCACGCCAGCGCGGCTCCCCGAAATCCCCGACGTGCCGAGCGCCGCCGAGGCCGGCTTTCCCGGCATGAACGCGATCGTCGGCTGGACCGCCCTCATGGGTCCGCCCGGCCTGCCGCGCGAGATCGTCGAGCGCTGGACCGTGGTCCTCCAGCAACTCGCACGCGATCCCGGCTGGCAGCAGGGCAACGCGCGGCTCGGCGGCATCGCCGCGATCCGCTCCCCCGCCGAGACCGAGCGCTTCGTGGGCGAGCAGTTCGAGCTTTACAACCGGCTCGTGGGAATGCTGGGTATCCGGCAGTAGCGAATTCGGGCTCTGACCCCGAATTATTTTCGGTTCTTCAGCGCCTCGGGATTGATCGCCCGCTCGTAGCTGCCGTCGAGATAGGCCTCGACGATCGCGACCATGCCCTCGGCCATGGTGCGGTAGGTGGAATCCGCCGGCCAGCCGAGGTGCGAGGTGAGGACGACGTTGTCGAGGCGCCGCAGCGGTGAATCGCGTCCAAGGGGCTCCTCAACATACACATCAAGTCCCGCGCCGGCGATCGCGCCTTCCTCCAGGAGCCGCGCCAGCGCCTTTTCGTCGACGATCGCGCCGCGCGCGGTGTTGATGAGAACGGCGTGCGGACGCATGAGGCGGAGCCTGCGCTCGTCGAGCAAGCCGCGGCTCTCGTCGGAGAGCCTCAGGTGCACCGTGACGACGTCCGCGGCCTGGAGCAGGGCATCGAGCTCCATGAATTTCGCTTCGGACTTGGCGGCGCGCTGCGCCGTAAGCGTCGGACCCCATGCCAGGATCTCCATGCCGAACGCGCGCGCGAGCGCGGCGACCTCGCGGCCGATCCGACCGAGTCCGACGATGCCGAGCTTCTTGCCGGCGAGCGTGCGGCCGGCGAACGAGGGCCATCCGCCGCGTCGCATCGCCTGGTCGGTCTGCGGGATGCGCCGCATCACGGCGAGCATAAGGCCGAAGGCGAGCTCAATCGTCGAGCGCGCGACCGCGCCCATGGCCTCGAGGTCCGACGAGGCCATGCCGACCAGGACGCCCGCGCGCGTCGCGGCCGCGACGTCGACGTGGTAGGCATGGTTACCGGTCTGCGCGATGAGCTCGAGCGACGGCAGCCGCGCGAAGAACGCCGCGTCGAAGCGCGTGCGCTCGCGCAGCGCGATCAGCACGGGATAGTCCTTAAGCTTCTCCAGGGAAGTGATTTTTTCTGTGAAGACGTCGACCGAAATCCGGCGGCGCAGGCGCGCGATGGAAGGATCAGCGTCGAAAACGCGGTGGTAATCGTCGAGGACCGCGACCTTCTTCATGAAAAGGCCGATGGTCTCACTTCGCGATCAGGCGAGTCCCCGTCTCACCGCGCAGCGCGCGCGAGAGGTTGGGCGGATCGGTGATGAGTCCCATGCGCCCGCCGCCGCCGACGAAGTCGACGAGCGCCGCGATCTTCGGCCCCATGCTGCCGAGATCGAACTGGTTGTCGGCCTGGTGCTTGCGCGCCTCGGCGAGGGTCATGCGGTCGAGCCAGCGCTGGGTCGGCTTGTTGAAGTCGAGCGCCACCTTCTCGACGCCGGTCGGCAGCACGAGGATGTCGGCCTCCATGCTGCGCGCGAGCAGGCTCGAGGCGAGGTCCTTGTCGATCACCGCCTCGACGCCGCGCAGCTCGCCGTTCTCCGCCTCTATCACCGGGATGCCGCCGCCGCCGCAGGCGACCACGACGTAGCCGGCGGCAGCGAGACTCTTGATGACCTGGGTCTCGAGGATCGCCCGAGGCTTGGGTGAGGCCACGACGCGCCGCCAGCCGCGGCCCGCATCCTCGCGCACGGTCCAGTTGAACTTCTTCGCGAGCTCCCTTGCGCGGGCCTCCTCCATGTGCGAGCCGATCGGCTTGATGGGATTGGCGAACGCCGGGTCGTTGCGGTCGACCAGCGTCTGCGTCACGACGCACGCCGGCTCGCGCTTGATGCGGCGGCGCCTGAACACGTTGCGCAGCGCCTTGAGGAACATGTAGCCGACCGCGCCCTGGATGTCGGCGCCGGCATAGTCCATCGGCACCGGCGGCACCTCGGCGATGGAGAGCTCCGAGCGGCGCAGGATGAAGCCGACCTGCGGCCCGTTGCCGTGCGTGACCACCACCTTCCAGCCGGCCTCGATCATGCCGGCGATGTCCTCGGCGAGCGCGCAGACCATCTCGTACTGGTCGACGATCGACTCGTGCTTGCGATCCCGGATCAGCGCATTGCCGCCGATCGCCACGACGGCGAGTCCAGGCTTCTCTTTCATGCCGGCACCTCTTCGGCCAGAGCGGCCACTGCCTGCGTGAAGCACGCGAGCGGCGCGCGCGTGACGCCGGCGCCGATCTGGCCGACGCCGGGTTCCTTGTGCGCGATGCCGGTGTTGATCACCGGAAGCATTCCCGTGTCGACCACGCGCCGCGCGTCGATGCACGCGGGCGTGCCGGCGAAATCGAGCGCCGGCAGGGTGAAGGCGCCGTTTCGCTTGAGGGTGATGTGCGTCATTGCGAGCGTGTTGGCGAGCGCGTCCTGCGGCGTGCCGCCGACGAACTTGACGATCGCCGGCGCCGCCGCCATGGCGAAGCCTCCCAGCCCGGCGGTCTCGGTGATCGCGCTGTCGCCGAGATCCGGCGCCGCGTCCTTCGTGGTGTAGGCGGGGAAATAGAGCCCGTTCACGACCGGGGCGGGCGCGGTGAACCAGCGCTCGCCCAGGCCGCTCACGCGGATGCCGAAGTCGACGCCGTTCCTCGCCATCGCCGTGACCATGCTGCTTCCGGCGACGCCGTGCGCGGCGTCCAGCATGCTCTTGCACGCGGCCATGGAGATGTTCAGGAAGAAGTGGTCGTTGCCGGCGATGAACTCGATCACCGACGCGGCATCGGCGGCGCTCGCCGAGGACTTGAGGAGCGCCGGCACCAGGCGCCGGATGAGCAGCGACGACGCCGCCACGTTGCGGTTGTGCACTTCGTCGCCCATGTGGAGCGCCTGCGCCATGAGCGGTTTCAACTCCATCTCCTTCAGAACCTCGAAGGCCGCGCTCAGGGTTGGACCGAGGGTTTTCTGCATCCACCCCAAGCGCGACAGCACCTCGGGGCCGTTGGCGCCGAAGCGCAGCACCTTGCCCAGGCCCTCGTTCAGGTTGCTGAAGGCGCGGTTGCCGTGGGTCGAGTTCGCCACGATCCATACCGGCATCGACGGGCTGATGATCCCCGACATCGGGCCGACCGCGGCGTGGTGGTGGCAGGGCTCGAAGGCGAGCTCGCCCGACTCGGCCAGCTCGCGCGCCGCGTCGGCGTCCTCGGCCCAGCCCTCGTAGAGAATCGCGCCGACGATCGCGCCGCGCATCGGGCCGCACATCCGCTGCCACGCGATCGGCGGCCCGGCGTGCAGGATCATGCGGCTGCCCATGTCGGGCAGCACTTCGCGCGCCACGCCGATTCCTTCGAGCCGCGGCTGCGCCGCCAGATAGCGCTCGGATGCCTTGGCGTTCGCCGCCTCGATCGCCGGATGATTCACGAGCCGCGCAAGCGTCATGCCGACGGCGCGGTCACCGCCCGCCGGCGGCGCCCACTCGAGCCGCGTCGCGGCGCCGCCACGCTGCACGATGGCGTCGGCGAACGAGCCGATGCCTTCATTCAGAACGGACAGCGGCTTGCCGAATAGCGTGCTCATTTGAGCTTCGCCACGATGGCGCCGGCGAGCCGCGCGGCGCTCGCATTACTCTCGGTGAGGAGGACGCCGGCCTCGCGCAGCGCCGCTTCCTCGCGCTCGAGGCCCTGCGGATCCTCGTCGGTGCCGCAGACCGAAGCGACGACAGCGAGGTTACGCCCCTTCTTACGTCCGATCCCTTGAGCTTTTTCGATTGTTGGTACCAGCTCAGCCGCGGGATCGGCATGCGAGCCGTAGCCGAGCACCACGTCGAGCAGGATCACCGCCACCTGCGGGTCGGCGGCCTCCTCGAGCATGCGCTCGTTGCGCAGGCGCAGGTCGATCATCGGGTGCGGGCGGCCGCGGGTGAACACGTCGTCGCCGAGGTCGATGAGCGTATGCTCGCGCGACTTCCACGGATCCTCGATCGCCCTCTTCGGATCGACCGGCGCGTTCGACCAAACATCGCCGAGGAGAGCCGACGCCTCGTAGCAGAATGTTCCGCCGCTGAAGAGGCCGCGGATATAGCGCTGTCCTCGCTTGAATTTCAGCTTGGGCAGCTTCAGCGGAGAACTCGATGCGCGCGACGGTTTGCGACCTTTGGCGAGCGCTACCGCAGCCGAAGCAGCATCGTCCAACGTGCGCGAGACATGCAGGTTGCCGCCGGAAGGGTCGTCGGTCGAACCGATGAAGTTGATGACCACCGGCTTGCCTGCCTTGCGTGCGGCCGCAATGACCTCGCGTGCGATGGCGGGCGAGGGCGGCTTGGAGATGAGCACGATCGCCTTGGTGTCTTCATCGCGCGCGAGAAGGGCGAGACCGCGCAGCATGGTGATCCCGCCCACGTCCTTGCCGAGATCGTGGCCGCCGGTGCCGATGGCGTGCGAGATGCCGCCGCCGCGCCGGTGGACGAGGCTCGTCACCTGCTGCATGCCGGTGCCCGAGGCGCCGACCACGCCGACCGCGCCGCGGCGCACCGCATTGGCGAAGCCGAGCGGCACGCCGTCGACGATCGCGGTACCGCAGTCCGGACCCATCACCAGCAGGCCCTTCCCGTCGGCGTAGCGCTTGAGCGCGACCTCGTCGGCGAGCGCGACGTTGTCGCTGAAGAGCATGACGTGGAGTCCGAGGCGCAGCGCCTTCATGGCCTCGGCCGCAGCGTAGTCGCCGGGCACCGAGATCAACGCGAGGTTCGCCGCCGGCGAGCGCGCGAGCGCCATCTGCAGGCTGCGCAATGGCGCTTCGGCTACGACACCCTGAACATCCCTGGCTGATTCATTATTGAGGGAGGAAAGTGCCGAGGCGAGCGCGGCCTCGAGCTGCGCGGTCGACTTGCCGCGCACCGCCACCAGCAGATCGTTCGGCCGCGGCGCAATGTCGCCGTCGACGAGGCCCGCCTGGCGCAGGAACTCGAGGTTGCCCGGCGTCGCCATCACCGCCGAGGCCTGCTCGACGCCCGGCAGCTTTCCGAGCGCGGCCGAGAGCTGCATCAGCGACACCGAGTCGCGGTACAGGTTGGGCAGCAGGCGCTGGATGTACACAGGCTTGTATACTAGAGTATGCTCTCGGCGTGCTGCAAGGCGCCGACGCCTCCTTCGATTCGCTGAACATTGCTGCACTGAAAGCCGGCTACGCCGCCGGCCGGCTGCGGCCCTCGCAGCTCGTCGCCGCCATCCTGGAACGCATCGCGCGCCGCGGCAAGGACCCGACCTGGATCGAGCTCGCGCCGCGCGCCGAGCTCGAGGCGCGCGCCGCCGAGCTCGAGCGCCGCGGCGCCGCCGGGCTGCCGCTCTACGGTATTCCCTTCGCGATCAAGGACAACATCGACTGCCGGGGGTTTAGCACCACCGCCGCCTGCCGGGAGTTCGCCCACCGGCCTGAAGCGAGCGCCGCCGTGGTCGAGCGCCTCGTCGCGGCGGGCGCGATCCCGGTCGGCAAGGCGAACCTCGACCAGTTCGCCACGGGCCTCGTCGGCGTGCGTTCGCCCTACGGCGTGCCGGCGAACAGCTTCAATCCCGCCTACATCCCGGGCGGCTCGAGCTCGGGCTCGGCGGTCGCCGTCGCGGCCGGGCTCGTGAGCTTCAGCCTGGGCACCGACACGGCGGGATCGGGGCGCGTCCCGGCCGCGTTCAACAACATCGTCGGCCTCAAGCCGACGCGCGGGCTTCTGAGCACGCGCGGCGTGGTGCCCGCGTGCCGCTCGCTCGACTGCGTCTCGATTTTCGGCCTCACCGCCGCCGACGCCGCCGCCGTGCTGCGCGTGGCGCAGGGCTTCGATCCGGCCGATCCTTTCTCGCGCCGCGCCGCGCCGCCGGCGCGCGCGCTGCCGCGCTCCTTCGCCGGCCTGCGATTCGGCGTGCCACGCGCGGAGCAGCTTCAATTCTTCGGAAACTCCGAGACGCCGCGCCTGTTCGAGGAAATGCTCGACAGAATCTCCGTGATGGGGGCGGAGGAGGTTGAAGTCGACTTTGCGCCCTTTCTGGAGACCGCGCGACTCCTCTACGAAGGGCCCTGGGTTGCCGAGCGCTACGTCGCGATCCGCGAGTTCATCGAGCGCAATCCCGAGGCGCTGCATCCGGTCACCGCGGCGATCATCGGCGGCGCGAAGAAGTTCTCGGCGAACGACGCCTTTGCTGGGTATTACCGCCTGAAACAGCTCCAGCGCAAGACGGCGCCGGTGTGGGACGAGATCGACATCCTGGTGACGCCCACGGCCGGCAGCATCTACCGTCTCGACGAGCTCGAAGCCGAGCCGGTGAAGCTGAACAGCAATCTCGGCTATTACACGAACTTCATGAACCTGCTCGACCTCGCCGCGATCGCGGTGCCCGCGGGCTTCCAGCGCGACGGGCTGCCGTTCGGCGTGACGCTCGTGGCGCCGGCGTTCAGCGACGAGGTCCTCTGCAGCCTGGGCGACATCGCCCACCGCGCCGCCGTGAAGACGATGGGTGCTACGGGTTTGCCTCTCCCAACAGAAAATCCTCAAGAGAGCCTGCACGCGAATCTTATTCAAGTCGCCGTCTGCGGCGCGCACATGTCGGGGCTGCCGCTCAACCACCAGCTCACGGAGCGCGGCGCACGGCTTGTCGCGAAGTCGCGCACGGCGTCGACCTACCGGCTGTTCGCGCTCACCGATTTCAAGCCGCCGCGGCCGGGCCTGGTGCGTGATGATGCGGGCGCGGCGATCGAAGTGGAGGTGTGGGAAGTTCCAGCGAGCGCCTTCGGCGGCTTCGTCGACGGCATCCCGGCGCCGCTCGGCATCGGCACGCTTACGCTGGAGAACGGACGGCAGGTGAAGGGATTCCTGTGCGAAGCCCACGCCACGAGGGGCGCGCGCGAAATTACCAGCCTGGGAAGCTGGAGGCAGTTCATCAAGGGAGGATGAGCGTGAGCAACGGAGCAGCGGCGGCACGAGCGAAGGCGCAGGACGCCCACACAGCGGACGTGGCAGTGCACGGAGGACACGGCGCAGACCGCGGCTTCACCAAGCTCGACTTCGAGCTGAACGACTACCCGGGTCCGGTCAAGACTTCGCTCTTCGGCATCCAGCACGTGCTGGTGATGTTCACCGCCATGGTCGGCGGGCCGCTCATCGTCGGGCGCCTCCTCAACCTGCCCGAGGAGACGCGCATCCTCATGGTCTCGGGCACCATGATCGGCTGCGGCATCGCCACCATGGTCTCTGCGCTCGGCCTGGGGTTTGTCGGTCCGCGGCTGCCGATCGTGATGGGGGTGTTCTACATCTTCATCGGACCCATCGTCGCCATTTCGAAGGAGCTCAGTCTGGCCGCGGCGATGACCGCGCTCATGATCGGCGGCCTGGTCCAGTTCGCCTGGAGCCCGCTCATCGGGCGGCTGCATCGCTTCTTCCCGCCGATCGTCACCGGCACCACGATCCTGCTCATCGGCACCGGCCTGATGAAGATCGGCATCAACGTGGCCACCGGCCTCGGCACGCCGGCGTTCGGCAAGCCGCTGACGCTCGGCCTCGCGGCTCTGATGATCGTACTGATCATCGTGATCACGCGCTTCTCCACCGGAGTCATACGCGCGCTGTCGCTCTTCCTCACCATGGTGATCGGCTACCTCGTGTCGGCGGCGTTCGGCCTGATCGACATGGGCACCGTCACGCGTGCAGACTGGCTCAGCCTGCCGCACCCGTTCCCCTATGGCGGACTCGCCTGGCCCGGACTGATCGCGGTGCTCACCGTGGTGGTGTGCTTCTTCGCCACCGCGGTCGAGACCACTGGCCATACCCTTGCCGTGTCGCGCATCGTCGGCGTTCCGCAGGAAGGCTGGCGCATCCGCGGTGCTGTGGCCAACGACGGCGCGGGCTCGGCACTGTCGGCGCTCTTCGGCGGCATGGCGCTCACCTCCTACTCGCAGAACATCGGCGTCATCTCGCTCACCGGCGTCGGCAGCCGCTTCGTGGTCGCATTCGGCGGCGCGTTCCTCATCGTCATGGCGCTGGTGCCTAAGGTGGGCGCGATCATCGCGCTGATGCCGAACGCGGTGCTAGGCGGGGTGCTTCTCTTCATGTTCGGCATGGTCGCCTCGGTCGGCGTCGACATCATCGGCCGCAACATGACCTCCCGCCGCGATGCCGTGATCCTCGCCGCCTCGCTCGGCGTCGGACTCGGCATCCAGGCCGCGCCGCCGCAGGCCTTCGACATCGTGCCGCAGGCCCTGCGCATCCTCGTCACCGACGGCATCGTGATGGGCATCCTGCTTGCTATGCTTCTCAACCTGGTCTGGCCGAAGGAAGAGAAGTAGCCACGGCGTAAATCGCCGCGCTTTTCATCGCTCCGTCACATCGCGCGGCTCTCGCGCCGACGGCGTGCCGCGCTCCAAGTAATCAGACCTCCCCGGGCGAACCGGCGTAGTCTGAGCGGGCAAACCATGGCGAGCGAACATATTCTGCTTTTGCCGAAGGCCGAGGCGCGGGAGGTTGCCGGCGTCGATCCGCGCCTCCTGCTTGCCCGCCAGATCCGCCTGTATATCGAGACGGCTCCGGTCTTCCATCTCCTCGCGGTCGGTTTCGTCGTGGGCGGCGCCGCCGGCCTGCTTTGGCTGTACGCCCCCGAGCAGGGCTCGACGATCCTGCTCTGGGGTCTGGCCATCGTCTCCATGCTGCTGGTGCGCCTGGTCGCTTGGACCGCCTACTCCAGAGCCCGGCCCGATGACGATGCGGTGCGCGGCTGGCTGAAATGGTTCGTCGTGCCGCACGCGTGCTCGATGGCCGCCATCGGAGTGGCGCCGCTGCTACTCGCCCCTTCGACATCCGGGCACGAGACGGAAATCCTCCTCACGATCAGCCTGCTCGTGTACGTGGTCGCCGTCGGCAGCGCCCAGAAGCTCTCCGCCTATCGTCCGGTGATTCCGCTCGTTCTCGGTCCGATGGTGCTCGCCTACGTGGCCTCGATGCTTTGGTTTCCGGGCATTGCGCCCAAAGTCCTGGCGTTCGGCGGGGTAGTGGCCGGCCTATGGAGTCAGCGGATGGCGGCCAGCTTCAACCGGTCGATCGTCCAATCCATGGAGTTGTCGATCCGGAACGAGAACCTCGTGGCCGCCCTCGAAGCGCACGGCGCGCGGCTGCGCGAGCAGACCGCGATTGCCGAGGATGCGCGGCGGGCGGCCGAGCACGCCGAGCGCGCAAAGACCCGTTTTCTTGCCGCGGCCAGCCACGACCTGCGCCAGCCCATGCATGCGATCAGCCTGCTGGTGGGAACGCTCCATCCACGCAGCTCGGGCCCCGAGCGCGAAATCATGGCGCGCCTTGAGCGCTCGGTCGACGCCATGGATGGCCTGTTCAGCGCCATCCTCGATTTATCGAAGCTCGATTCGGATGCGGTGAAGCCGGAGATGGCCGACGTGCCTCTACGCGCCATCTTCGAGACGATCGAGCGGCACTTCGGTCCGGAAGCGGCGGCGAAGAACCTGGCGCTCAGCGTGTTCGCCTCGCGCGCCGTGGTAAAGACCGATGCCGCGCTTCTCGAGCGCGCCCTGCGCAACCTGGTATCGAACGCGATCAAGTACACGCATGAGGGCCGGGTGCTTGTCGGGTGCCGCCGCCGCGGCAAGAGGCTGCTGATCGCGGTCTGGGACACGGGCATCGGCATCGCCGCGGATCATCTCGACCAGGTGTTCGAAGAGTATTTCCAGGTGGACGATCTCCCGCGCGATCGCAGCCATGGGCTTGGGCTCGGGCTGTCGATCGTGAGGAGGCTGGCGCGGCTGCTCGGTTCGGAAATCGAGGTCTCCTCGGTTGCGGGCGCCGGGTCCCGTTTCGGGTTCGAAGTGCCGCTGGTTTCGTATCGCCGGGTCGACACCGGTCCGCGCGCGGCCGAGCCCGGCTGGCGCGCCGCGCTCGAAGGCAAATTCATCCTGGTGGTCGACGACGAGCCCGACGCGCGCTTCGGTACCGAAGCGCTGTTGCGCGAATGGGGCTGCCACAGCGCCTCGGCCGGGTCGCTGGCGGAGCTCGCGGCCACGCTCGAGCGCGAACCTCGATTTCCGGATGCGGTCATCGCGGATTACCGCATCGGCGAGCGCGACACGGGTCTCGACGCCATCGCGGCTGTGCACGCCTACACCGGGGAAAACACCCCGGCGCTCATCGTGACCGGCGAGGAATTCGTGGGGGCCGACGCGCTGGTCGCCGCCGCGATTTGTCCCGTCGTCAAGAAGCCCGTCGCCGTCAATGACCTTCGCCGTCATCTGCTCGCGGCGCTCCAGTCAGGCGCCGGGGTCATGGTGCCCGCGCTCGGAGATCCTGCCGCTAAGTAGTGACTCATCCATCCGGCGCGGTCCCGTTTGCCCGCTCGGCGCTGCCGGCGTAATGTACTCATCTATTTCGCGTTGGGACGCCTGAGTGGCCGATCTCTCCGGTTCTTCTCTGCTCTTGGGTGTCCTGTTCGGCTCGGTCGGGCTCGGCTTTTTCATCTATGGCAGGAGACAGCGCGCCGTCGTCCCGCTGCTCTGCGGCCTGGCCCTGATGGTCGTACCGTACTTCATCCCGAATGCGTGGCTTCTGTCTGCCGTTGGCGTCGTTTTGGCCGTCGTCCCCTACTTCGTGAGGATCTGACCCGTGCAACGCCGTCAGTTCCTTTGCACCGTCGGTGGCCTGGCCGCCGTCTGGCGCCATGAAATCGCCTTGGCCCAGGCCTATCCGACGCGACCGGTGCGCATCCTCGTCGGCTTCGTGCCGGGCGGCAACTTCGACATCGTTGCGCGCCTGATCGGCCAGTCGCTGTCGGAGCAGCTCAGCCAGCCGGTCGTCGTCGAGAACCGGCCCGGCGCGAGCAGCAATCTTGCGACCGAAGCGGTCGTTCGTGCGCCCGCAGACGGCTACACGCTCCTTCTGGGCGGCGCAGTGAACGCGGTCAACGCGACGCTCTTCGACAATCTCGGCTTCAATTTCATCAGCGACCTGGCACCGGTTGCCGGCGTCTCCCGGTTTCCGAACGTCATGACCGTGAACGCGTTGTTTCCGGCCCGGACGGTTCCCGAGTTCATCGCCTACGCGAAAGCGAATCCGGGCAAGGTCAACCAAGGGTCTTCGGGCAACGGGACGACGCAACACCTTGCGGGCGCGCTGTTCAAGACGATGACCGGCGCCGACTTCCTCCATGTCTCGTACAAGGGCGCTGCCCAGGCGATTACGGATCTGCTCAACGGTCAAGTCCAGGTCCTGTTCGAACCCTTGCCGGCGTCGATTCAGCACATCAAGGCGGGAAAGCTTCGTGCGCTGGCGGTGACAAGCGCCGCGCGCTCGGAGGCGCTCCCGGAGGTGCCGACGGTCGCCGAGTTCGTGCCCAGTTACGAGGCGAGCGGCTGGAACGGCGTCTGCGCGCCCAGGAACACGCCCGTCGAGATCATCGGCAAGCTCAACAGTGCGGTCAACGCGGGCCTCGCCGATCCAAAGCTGAAGGCGCGCCTTGCCGACCTGGGCGCCACGCCGCTTCCCGGCTTGCCCGCCGACTTTGGCAAGCTCATCGTGGAAGAGACGGAAAAGTGGCGCAAGGTGATCCGGACGGGCAACATAAAACCCGGCTGACACTAGTCGCTTCAGCACCAGGGGGAAACGTCATGAGGCGTCCGACCGGCCCGCTTCTTTATCTGGCAGCCCTTGCGATCGCGTTGCCGGGACTATCGCCACTCGCGCAAGCACAAAGCTATCCGACGCGGCCAGTGCGCCTGATCGTCGGTTTCGCGGCCGGAGGCCCGACTGATGTTCTGGCGCGCGCAATCGCATCCCGCTTAGGCGAAACGCTGGGCCAGTCGGTGATTATCGATAACAAACCCGGCGCAAGCGGCAACATCGGCGCGGAGCTCGTAGCGAGATCCACCCCGGACGGTTATACGCTGCTGTTCGGGGACGTAACGTTCATCGTCAATCCGAGCCTGTTCAAGTCGGTGCCTTTCAATCCCGGAACGGATTTCGTGCCCGTCGGCTTTGCCGGCTCCACGCCGCAGGTACTCGTGGTACCGACCAGCCTCGATCCGAAAAATGCGGCGGATTTCGTCAAATGGGCAAAGGCTCGGCCGGGGCAGATTTCCTATGGCTCGGCTGGCAACGGATCTCCGCCCCATCTGGCCAGTGAACTCTTCAAGCTAGCTCACGGCCTCGATATGCAGGCCGTGCACTATAAGGGAACGGGAGCGGCGTTCCCCGATCTTGTCACTGGACGCCTGCAGATGATGATTATCAGCAGTAGTGCGTCCAAACCCTATATCGATTCGGGCAAAGTGCGCGCTTTGGCGATCTCAGGCACGAAGCGTTCCTCAGGGCTGCCGAACGTGCCTACCTTTGCCGAATCCGGCGTCCCGATGCCCGATCTCGATTTCGGCGCCTGGTGGGGTCTTTTTGCGCCCAGCGGAGTCACCCGCGACATCGTTGCAAAGCTCAACGAGGTCCTGGTACGCACGCTTGCAGACTCCGATATGAAGGAACGCCTGGCGGCCATCCAGATTGAAAGCACGGCGATGACGCCGGAAGCGTTTGCGAAATTCGTCCACGACGAGACTTCCAAATGGGCGCGTGTCATTCAACGCGCAGGAATCGTCGCCGACTAAGAAACGCTCGACTCAAGCGAATGACGCGTGGCCGTGGCCGACGGACCAATTCTCCTTCGCGGCGTCGAGCACGTTCACGAACACATCCTCCGGCCGGATGCCGGGGCTATCGCCGAGCAGCTCCTCGATCCGCCGGAACAGCGCCTTCTTCTGCTCCGCGGTGCGGTTGCTGAACACGGTGATCTGGATGTACACGACGTCCGCGCTCCGCGCGACGCCGTAGGCATTGCCATAGCGGAAGTTCGCGGCGTCGTGCTCCGTGATGGTCATGAACTGATCGTCTTCGGGCACGTTCAGCGCTTCGCGCATCGCGCGATAGAGGCTGTCGAAGATCGCCTGCCGGTAGGCGGCCGGCGTTCCGGCGCGCATTGAGATGTGAAGAAGCGGCATCGCGGGTCCTTTCCATGTCGTTCAAGCTGATGCTATCTATTTTGGTTTGCTATGGAGTTTCATATCAGCAATAATTTCTGGAAATGATGGAGCGCCCCCTCGACCTGGACGCTCTTCCTCCTGCCGCCGGGCGACGGGCGGGTGCATCCCAAGCGACTGCCATCGTTCTGCATGGGCCCACGAGCGCGGGGAAGTCGACCATCGCGAAAGCGCTGCAGGCCACCGCACCGGTGCCCGCATTTCACGTCTCGCTGGATGCCTTCGTGACGATGTCGAATCGCCGCGATATGCGAAGCGACCAGGAGCGGGACCAGGCGTACCGCATTCACTGCGAAAACTTGCGTTCCAGCCTGTCGCGCGTCGCCGGCACGCAGTTCGACATCATTCTGGACCTGGTACTGCGGGACGAAGCGGAGCTGGAGGCGATTCTTCAGGTCATTGCTGGCCGCCCGACCTACGTAATAGGCGTCTCGGCGCCCCTCGAGGTACTCGAGGAACGGGAGCGCGCCCGCGAGGACCGGGGCGCGGGAATGGCGCGCGAGCAGGCGGGACATGCGGCCTACGCCCGGCCCTATGACTTGGTGATCGACACGTCGACTTGCGGTCCCGAGGAGGCGGCTGCAGCGATCCGAAACCTCATGCAGCTGCGGTAGCGTCCCTAAAAGTGGCAGGATAGTGCGATCCAACTAGCGGCTGGGCCGGGAGGCTTCATGCACGAGTACCCTGCGGATATCTACGCGGAGCCCGAAACAGATCCCAACACGCTGGCCAATCTGGGGCCACTCAAGGGCATGGCCGGCATCTGGTCCAGCGTTGCCGGCCAGGACGTCAGTCCGAAGGCCGAGGGTCCCGAGCACCAGCGGTTCATCGAGCGTTACGAGCTGCAACCGATCGACGCTCAGACCAGCGGTCCGCAGCTCTTCTACGGGCTGCGCTACCACACGAGAGTCGTGAAGCCGGAAGCGCCGGAGACCTTTCACGACCAGGTCGGCTACTGGCTGTGGGAGCCGGCCACCGGCGCAATCCTACTGACACTGTCCATCCCGCGGGGCCAGACTGCGATGGCCGCCGGTCGCGCGGCTGCGGATGCGAAGTCATTTACGCTCGAAGCGGTACGGGGTTCGCTCACCAACGGCATCGTCTCCAATCCCTTTCTCGAGCAGGCGTTTCGCACCGATCGCTACACGATCAAGGTCGACATCCACGCCGATGGCACCTGGTCCTACGAGCAGGACACGCTGCTCGTCATACCCGGCCAGGCCGAGCCGTTTCACCATACCGATCGCAACAGGCTGCGCAAGATCGCCGAGCCGACACCCAATCCGATGGCGCTCGCCGCGCGAAGACGCCGCGCCTGAGGAGGAATCGTGGCTCTGTACATGGTGATCGAGCGCTTCCGCAACGGCGACGCCGCGCCGGTCTATCGCCGGTTCAGGGAGCGCGGCCGCATGGCGCCAGAGGGCCTCGGGTGCATCTCGAGCTGGGTCGATGAGGGGCTGTCGACGTGCTACCAGGTCATGGAAACCGCGGATCGATCTCTCCTCGAGCAGTGGATGAGCGACTGGGCCGGCCTCGTCGAGATCGAGGTTCACACGGTCATCACGTCGCAGGAGGCGGCTCAGCGATGCTGATCAGCGCCACGATCAACAACAAGCTCCAGCATCATCAGGTCACGCTAACAACGAGCGGCAAGTCTCATGCGCTCGACATCCCGCCGCGAGCGTCGGGTCTCGGATCCGCGGCAAATGGAGGTGAATTGCTCTGCCTCGCGATGGCGACCTGTTACTGCAACGATATTTACCGGGAAGCCGCAAAGCGCGGTATTGAAGTGCTGGGCGTGGAGGTTCATGCGGATGCAGAATTCGAATCCGAAGGCGCTCCGGCCAAGCGCCTGTCGTATCGCGTTACAGTCCGGGCGAAAGCGCCCGAGGCGAGCATCCGCGAGCTCATTACGCAAACCGACAGCGTCGCGGAAGTTCAGAATACGCTTCGCCTGGGCCTGCCGGTAACGCTCGAGTCGTTTTCAGCAGTGTCCAGCAACGCCTGACAGCAGGGGTTACGACGATGAAGAATGACCTGAAGCTCCGAGTGTATGACGTCCTTGCGAGGGCGTTCATCCAGGAGGAGGTGCGCACGTGCTTCGCGCTGCTCGGCGATGCGAACATGAACTGGGCCGCGCGATTGGCGGAGCAGGGGTGCCGCATGATCTATGTCCGGCACGAGCACTGCGCGCTCGCCTCCGCCATGGCGTACGCGCGAAAGAACCGGGAAGTAGGCGTGGCGACGGTCACGTGCGGGCCTGGCGTGACGCAGCTCATCACGGCGCTTCCCGCGGCGGTGCGAGCGCATCTGCCGCTGGTGGTGTTCGCCGGGGAAGCGCCGCTGAAGAGCGGCTGGTACAACCAGGAGCTCGACCAGGCGCCGATCATCACCGCGACGGGCGCTGCCTATCACCGTCTGCACATGCCGGAGCGTATGCCGGTGGCGATTCGCGACGCATTCCTGCAGGCGCGACGCGAGCGCCGGCCGGTGGTGATCGGCATTCCGTTCGATCTGCAAGACCGGCCGTGGACCGGACCGGACGATCTGCCCAAGCCCTCGCGCGAGCTGTTGCCGCGACCGTCGCCGATGCCGCCGCATCCCGACGACGTCGCCAAGGCCGCGCAGCTGGTCGCCGGCGCCGAACGCGTCGTCGTGCTTGCCGGCCTCGGTGCGGCCGAAGCCGGAGCAGGCGCCGCTTGCCGGGCGCTGGCCGCGAGGATGGGAGGACTGCTGGCGACGACGCTGCCCGCGAGAGGGCTCTTTCACGACGATCCTTTCTGCATCGGCATCTCCGGCAGCTACACACCCGAAGTCGGCATCGAGTACCTGAAGGAGGCCGACCTCGTCATCGCGGTCGGCTGCTCGCTCGCCTACCACGCGGGCGGCGGCGGCCAGCTCTGGCCGAAGGCGAAAATGCTGCAGATCGATATCGATCCTGTCGCGGTCAGCCAGGGCCAGGAAGTGGCGAAGCATCACCTGCGAGCCGACGCGCGTCTCGGCGTCGAGGCGCTAACGGCGGCATTGGCGGCGCGTGGACAAAGCGGGAAGTGGCGAAGCGATGCGATGGCGGCGCGCATCCGAGATTCGAAGCCCGACAGCCAGGTGTTCGAGATCGAGCCGGGGCTGCTCGACCCGCGCGACGTGGTCGCGGCGCTGGAAAAGGCCTTGCCGCGCGAGTGGGAGATGGTGAACTCGGGCGGCCACTGCTCGTGGTTCTTCGCGCAGATGCCCTCGCGGCCGCAGGAGAAGTTCCTCACCATCCGCGAGTTCGGCGCGATCGGCAACGGCATCTCATTCGCCATGGGCGTGGCCGCGGCGCGCCCGGATCGGACCGTGGTGCTGTTCGACGGCGACGGCAGCCTGATGATGCACGTGCAGGAGCTCGAAACGATCAGGCGCCACGGGCTGAACCTGCTGGTCGTCGTGATGAACGACGGCGCGTACGGCTCCGAAGTGCACAAGCTGCGTTCGGAGGGTCTGCCCGAGGTCGGGTCGGTGTTCGGCTACTGCGATTTCGCTGGCATCGCCCGCGGATTCGGGCTTGCGGGAAGGACGTTCAAGAGCCTGGACGACCTGCCGAAGGCGCTGTCGGAGTTCGCCGCGAGCGGCCGCGCCGCGGTCTGGGACTTCCACGTCTCGGACAAGGTCCTGTCTCCGACCATCCGCCGCGCCCATCCGCATCCTGCCAAGGCGAAGAGCGGCTGAGGCCATGAAAAAGTCGGGCTCGACCGAAGGCAAGTCGGCGTCCAGGCTGATCGACCAGAGAATCGCCGAGCTCGGGGACTGGCGCGGGGAGACGTTGAGCAGGATGCGCAAGCTCATCAAGGAGGCGGACCCGGAGGTCGTCGAGGAGTGGAAGTGGATGGGCACTCCAGTGTGGTCGCACGACGGGATCATCTGCACAGGCGAGTCCTACAAGTCGATCGTGAAGCTGACCTTCGCCAAGGGCGCTTCGCTGAAGGATCCGGCCAAGCTCTTCAACTCGAGCCTCGATGGAAACGTCAGGCGTGCGATCGACATCCACGAGGGGGAGAAGGTCGACGCGAGCGCGTTCAAGGCGCTCATCCGTGCCGCGATCGCGCTCAATACATCCGGTGCGAAGCGCCCGAGGCCGAGTGCGAAAGGCAAGTGAGCAATTCGAGCAATCTCGATAGATGCCCGATCCTGGCTGGAATTCCAGCCGCTGATCTGCGCCGCGATTGTCCGACGGCACGGATCGTGGCGATTCGGCACCGCGGCACGATCTACCGGCAGGGGGATGCCGCACGCACGATCTTCTGCGTGCTCGAAGGCCAGGTGACCATCGCCAGGACGAGTGCGGGTGGGGCGGCCTTGACCACGGCCGTGCTGGGAGCCGGGGACTTCTTCGGCGCCGCGCTGAGCGGGGCCGCCAAAACCGAGGACACGGCGAAGACCAAGGGGGCCGTTTCCGTATGGCGGGCGCCGATCGAGGAATTCCGGCAGCTGCTGGCTCGCCACCCCGACGTCTCCTGGGAATTCGTCTCGCTTCTTGCCAAGCGCCAGCGCCAGATGGAGCGCAGGCTCGAGGGCTTTGCGTTCAAGCGCGTCGAGGCGCGGCTGGCGGAGACTTTCCGCGAGCTCTCGGGCGGGTTCGCCAAGCGCTGCGAGCACGGCTTCGGACAGCACCTCCGGCTTTCGCAGCAGGAGCTGGCCGACCTCGTGGGGGCGAGCCGGCCGGTGGTGAGCACGATTCTCAACCGGCTGCGGGACAAGGGCGTGCTCGGCTACAACCGGGAATACGTCTGCGTCCGCCGCATCGAGGACATCGAGAACCTCGTCGACTCCTGAGCCGGCGGGACTGTCATCTAGCGAACATCCAGGCCGCGCCCATCCTGTCAGATTGTGGTTCCCGCAATCTGACAGGAGAAGAAACGTGAAGCAAGCAATCCTCGAGATCACCATGAAGGTGGCGGACGCCGATCGCCCGAAGGCCGGCGCGATCTACGCCAAGTACAAGCCGCCGTTCCTCGCGAGCGTCCCCGGCGCCAAGTCCAAGGACCTCCTCCTCCGGGAAGAGGACGTGCAGGTGCTGCACGGCTTCGATTCGCAGGCCTCCGCCGAGAGCTACTTGGAGAGCAAGCTGTTCGCGAAGGATGTCGTGGCAGAGCTGACGCCCTATCTCATGGCGCCTCCCGAGATCCGCATCTACGAGCGCCAGTAAGGGCGAGGGTCCAGCCATGACCATCCCGGTTTGGATGCTGCTCGGGTTCGCGACGTGGACAGCGCTCCTGCTGCTGTTCACGATCGGGATCTATCGCTGGACTCTCATCTTCAGCGGAACGGTACCGATCCGGGACTTCCCGGCCGACGCCTCCGGCGGCGCGGAATGGTACAAGCGCGCGACGCGGGCCCATGCGAACTGCATCGAGAACCTTCCGGTTTTCGGCGCGATCGTGTTTGCGCTCTATGTGGGCAACGTGGGAGGCGCGCTGGTGGACGCGCTGTGCGTGACGGTCCTCGCGGCCCGGATCGTCCAGTCGACGGTGCACGTGGGCTTCGTCCACACGAACACCATCGCGTCCGTGCGGTTCGGATTCTTCTTCGTGCAATTCATCTGCTTCGTGTGGCTGACCGGCATCATCGTCGCCTCCGCGCTCCAGTGATCGGGACCTCGAATCGACGTGCGCCAGGCGCTCAGGGGCAGATGAATCCCGCACCGTCCGGGTTGGCGAAGCAGCCGACCGACGCGGGAATCACGTGCTTAGGCAGCCACAGCACGGCGTCGGGGAAGTAGATAGCGAAGGCGATGGTGGCGAGGAATACGACGTAGATCGGCAGCGCGGCGCGCAGCGCCTGCGAGAAGCGCACCCCGACAAACTTCGACGCCATCAGCAGAACCAGGCCGTAGGGGGGCGTGATCAGGCCGAACGCGAGCGTCGCGATCAGCACCACGCCCATGTGCACGGGATTGATGTTGCCGGCCTGCGTGAGCGCGTTCACCAGCGGCATGAAGATGATGATGGTCGGCACCGGCTCGATGAAGTCGCCGACGATGGTGAAGAGCAGCACCATCAGCAGCATGATCAGGTGCGGGTCGTTGCCGGCGATGCCGGTGATCCAGTTGGCGATGACGATGGCGCCGCGCAGGTAGGCGAGCAGCCAGCCGAAGGCGTTGGCGGCGCCGATCGTGATCAACGGCAGCGAGAAGATCAGGCCCGCGAGACAGAAGTCGTACGGCAGCTTGCGCAGGTGCTTCGGGTTGTACGTCGGGATGATGACGAGCAGGATCCAGGCGGCGGCGACGACGCCCGCCTCGGTCGGCGTGAACCAGCCGGTCAGGATGCCGCCGAGGAGGATCGCCGGGATCATCAGCGGCAGCGCCGCGTCCTTGGTGGCGCGCACCACCACCCCGAGCGGAGCGCGCGCGCGCCGGGTGCCCGGCGGCCCGAAGAAATAGCAGAAGATCATCAGCCCGAAGCCGATCATGAAGCCCGGCACCACGCCCGCCATGAAGAGGCCCGCGATCGACACGTTGCCGACCGCGCCATAGACCACTGCGGTGATGCTCGGGGGCACCAGCGCGGCGATGGTCGAGGCTGCGGCGATGATGGCGGCGATGAACGGCCCGCGGTAACCCTCGCGCTTCATCGGCGGGGCCAGCGCCCGGCTCATGACCGCGACGTCGGCGGTGGTGGAGCCCGACATCTCGGAGAAGAACATGCTGAAGACGGTCACTACCTGCGACAGGCCGCCGCGAATGTGGCCGACCAGGGCGAGCGACAGGTTCGCGATGCGCTGCACGACGTTCGCCGAGCTCATCAGCTCGCCGACCAGCAGGAAAAACGGGATGGCGAGCAGCGCCTCGTTGTCCATGCCGTCGAAGACCTTCTGCAGGATCGCCGCCAGCGAGACGTCCGCAAGCAGCGCGCCGACGAACACGCCGCCCATCAGCGCGAACGGCACCGGCACGCCGAGGTAGCCGAAGGCAAGGAAGCAGGCCGACATGAGCGTGAGGATGAGCGGCGCGCTCATGGGCGCTTCTCCGGCTCCGCCGGGTCGAACGTCAGCACCGCCTCGTCCGGCTCGGGGTCGGCGTGCTCGAACCCGTTGCGCCAGCCGTTGACGATCTGCTCGACGGTGAAGAGCGCGATCAACGCGCCGGACAGGGGGATCGCCGCGTACAGCGAGGCGATCGGCGTGTTGGACGGCAGGCGGAAGCTGCCGAAGCCCCGCAGGAAGTTCCGGTAGCCGAAATACACCATGCACAGCGCCACCGCCAGCACGATCGCCCGGATCAGGAGCTCGGCGACCCGTCGCGAAGCGCCGTGCAGGGACTCGGCGACCGCCGTCAGGTAGAGGTGGTCATTGCGCCGCGTCGCCGCGGCAAAGCCGATGAAGATGCCGTAGATGAAGAGGGTAGAGGTCACCTCCTGCAGCCACAGCCAGGGCCGGCCCGCGATGCGGGTGACGATGTCGGCGCACACCGAGAGCGAAAAGCCGGCGAGCGTGACGCCGCACAGGACCATCAGGACCCGCTCGAGCCCGTCGAGCGCGCGCCACTTCAGGTGGCGCTGGCGCTGCAGCACCAACCGGCCGGAATTGTCCACCGGCCCGTCCCGCTACTGGATCGAGCGGATCAGCGTCTTCACCTTGTCGGCGTGCGGCCCGAGCTCCTTCGCCAGCTTGTCGAGGTACGGATCGGCGATCTTCTGGAAGCCCGACTTGTCGACCTTGTCGACCACCTTGACGCCCATCGCGCGGATCTTCGCCAGCGCCTGATTCTCCAGCTCGAAGGCGCGCTTCGGCTCCTGCATGCTGACGTCGCGGCCGGCTTCCATGACCCACTTGCGCTGCTCGGCGTTGAGGCTTTGCCACAGCCGGTCGCTGATCCAGAGGATGGCGTTGTTCGCCTCGTGCTCGGAGAGCGAGATCACCGGCGCCACCTCGTAGTGCTTGTTCACGAAGTAGACGTTGATCGAGTTCTCGCCGAAGTCGACCACGCCGGTCTGCAGCGAGGTGTAGACGCTGCCGAAGGGCATGTGCACGGTTTGCGCGCCGTAAGCCGGGAACATGGTGTCCTCGGTCGCGGTCGCCTGCACCCGCACCTTCAGGCCCTTCAGGTCGGCGACGCTGCGGATCTGCTTCTTCCCGTACAGGTTGCGCACGCCCTGGGTGCCCAGGCCGATGGCGTGGATGCCCTGCGTGGTCTGGTCGATCATGTCGCGGATCGCCTCGTACACGCGCGGATCACCGAGCGACTTGATGACGTGCTCGGGCGAGCGGAACAGGAAGTGCAGCGACATCACGCCCGCCTGCGGCGAGATGGTCGCGGTGTTGGCGGAGGAGACGATGGCGAAATCCAGGTCGCCCGCTTTCACCAGCTGCAAGAGCTGCGGCTCCTGCCCGAGCTGCGCGCCGGGATACTGGTCGACCAGCATCTTGCCGCCGCTCAGCGCCTTCAGCCTGGCGGAGAAGATGTCGTAGGCCACGCTGTAGCCGGTATTGAGCTGCTGATCGTGCGCGAAGCGGTAGTGTTTCGCGTCCTGCGCGGTGGCGCCGAGCGCGAATGCGAGCAGCGCGCCGGCGAAAGCTCCTCTGCCGATGAATTTCATCGTCCCCATCCTCCGTTGGCGATCCAAGGTGAACCCGGGGGATTCTCGCAAGGTTTCCAGGCCGCCGCCAGCGCCTCGATATGGCGCGAGGCCGAAAGCGTCAACGCTTCTTCGAGCCTGGTCTGCCAGGTGCCTTGATCGGCGGCGCGTAGTCGTATTCTCGCCCCGGATAGTCGCGAGCGAGGGACTCGACCAACACGTCCGCGAGGCCCGTGAGGTATGCAGGCGGCATGCGGCTCGCGTCCCAGGCGATCGCGAGCCACCGGCCCAGCGACTTCCCGGCGGCAAGGATCGGCCGCAGTTCAAGGCCTCGCTTGTCCATGATCAGGACAGTCGGCACGACGGCGACGCCGTAGCCGGCGCGTGCCGCTGCGACAAGAGTTTGCGCGGCTGCCGCCTCCATTCGAATCGTCGGGCGGGCGCTCGCGGTCTCGCAGCCGGCGTCGAACAGCGCGCGTGTGCCGAAGCCCGCCGGAAGCGTGAGGATGGGCTCCGTGGCAAGGTCGCCGATATCGACCGTACGGCCGCCGGCGAGCCGATGACCACGCGGCACGACGGCGAGCAGGCGCCACGGAAAAAGCAGCCGCATTTCGAGCGTCGGCTCCATTGGGCTCGCTACGGCGGCGTGAAAGTCGCCGCGCAAAACGGCCTTCAGCGCGTCCCCACCACCGCACTCTTGGAACTGCAAGTCCACGTGCGGGAAACGCTTCCTGTATTGCCCGATGCGGGGAACGACCACGCTTTCCATGATCATCGGCGCGCAGCCAAGTCGGAGCAGGCCGGCCTTGCCTTCCGCCAGGGCGCGCGCCCGCTCGCGCAGCGCGCGCCCATCGCGAAGGAGCTCACGGCTTCGCGTGAGCAGGTCCTCGCCGCCTTCGGTCAGCTCGACGCGGCGGCTGGTGCGCTCGAAGAGGCGCACGCCCAGGCTGGATTCCAGCTCGGCGATGCGTCGCGAGAGCGCCGGCTGGGTCACATGGAGGGCTTCGGCGGCGGCGGAAAAGCCGCCGCGCTCGGCGACCGTGATGAAGGCACGCAGCGACCGCAGATCCAGATCATGCAGCATGGGCATTGATTCTAGAACATTAATGCATTGGACTTATCGCCGCGCCGTCCCTACGCTGCCACGCCATGGAATACCGGTTGCACTGAGTCCAGCAAGGAGGCCTTCGATGTCGAGATTCGTTGCGCTAGCGAGCGGCACGCTGCTCGTCGCCGCCACCACATTTGCCGTCGCGCAGGAGAAGAAGCCGACCAAGACCCAAGGCCTGGAGGAGATGCGGTTGGAGCAGTTCTCGCTGCCGCTACAAGTCTCATCCGGCTACGAGCTGCGCGCCCGGCGAATCGTGTTCGCGCCAGGCGGAACCGTCGTTGAGCATGCCCACGCCGAGCGCCCGGGGATTGTGTACGTCTTGCAAGGCTCGATGACCGAGCATCGGGGCGATAGCGCACGCCTTGTGAAGGCCGGCGAGACCTGGGTCGAGGATGCCGGGACGGTCCACTGGCTGGAGAACACCAGCAATGCACCGTGCGTGTTCGTTTCTGTTGATCTCGTGAGGAAGTAGTCGCCCCACGGTCGCCAGCGCTAGGTGTCAGGACCTGGAATCGATGTGCGCGAGGTGCAGCCGGTGCAGGCTGATCTTGTGCACCTCGGCCTTGCTGGCCTCGATGTGGCGCGCGAGGAGCTGCACGGCGCGCGCCGGGCGGCGCGCGAGCACGGCGCGCAGGATCTGCCCGTGCTCGAGGTACGTGTAGACGACGCGCTCGGGGTGGGTGAAGTCGAGGCGCCGCACGATGCGGATGCGCTCGGTGATCGAGTGGTGCACGCGCGCGAGCTCCGGGTTGCCGGCGGCCGCGACCAGCGTGCTGTGAAACTCCTCGTCGAGGCGAGCGACTCGAGCGCCGTCGGTGAGCCGGCTGCGCGGCGCCACCAGCCAGATCTTGGCGATCCCGGAGAGGTCGGGCTTGGGATCGGCCGCGCATAGCCGTTGCACGGCCGCGGTCTCGAGCACGAGGCGCAGGTCGTAGAGGTGGTCGAGCAGGTCGAAGTCGAGCGGCCGCACGCTCCAGCCGCTCTTCGCGTGCACCTGCACGTAGCCCTCGCGATCGAGGCGGAAGAGCGCCTCGCGCACCGGGGTGCGCGAAACGCGCGTGCGCGCGGCGACCTCGTTCTCCGAGAAGCGGGTGCCGGGCATCAGGCGGAACTCGAAGATGTCGCTCTTCAGCGCGCGGTAGACCGACTCCGCGAGGTTCTTCGACGAGGAAGAAATCGGGGTCTGACCCCGATTTTTCTTCCTCGCGTCGTTCATGCGGGCAGCGGGGTCGACTGCCAGGCGACCATCTGCCAGCCCTCTTTGCCCTTCACCCAGACGTTGGTGAAGCGGCTGTTCAGCTTCTTCGGCTGGCCGCCCGACAGGAGCTGGATCCTCACCTGGCCGGTGACCACCGCGCAGTCGCCGTGGACCTGGATGTCCTCGATCGGGCGCTCGACTTCCTGGTACTGCCACTTCTTCGAGCGGATGCCGTCGAGGTAGCTCGACTTGCTGTCGGCGCCGCCGTAGGAATGCGTGTAGACGAGCGAGTCGCCGAGGAGCTCCTCGAGCGTCTTGGCGTCGGCCTCGCACATCGCGCGGTAACGTCGCGACTCGAGGAGGCGGATGGTGTCTTTGCTGTCAGCCATGGTGGTTTTCTCCGGGTTAGCCGTCGGCGATCGAGTTCTCGAGCACGCCGACCTTGTCGATCTCGATCTCGACCTTGTCGCCGGGCTTCATCCAGATCGGCGGATTGCGCCGCGCGCCGACGCCGCCGGGCGTGCCGGTGACCAGCACGTCGCCCGGGAGGAGCGTGGTCCAGGTCGAGACGTACTCGATGATCTTGGGGATCTTGAAGATCATCTGCTCGGTGCTCGCGTGCTGCATGCGCTCGCCGTTCAGCCGGCACGAGAGGGTCATCGTGGTGCCCGGCGGGATCTCGTCGGCGGTGACCATCCACGGGCCGAAGCCGCCGGTCTGCGCGAAGTTCTTGCCCGCGGTCCACTGGATGGTGTGGCGCTGCCAGTCGCGCACCGAGCCGTCGTTGTAGCAGGCGTAGCCCGCGATGTGCGACCAGGAATCCTTCTGCGAGATTCGGCGCCCCGCTTTGCCGATGATCACCGCGATCTCGGCCTCGAAGTCGAGGTTTTTCGACTCGCGCGGCCGCACGATCGGCTGCTTGTGCCCGACCTGCGACTCGGGCAGGCGCAGGAAGATCGCAGGCTGCTCGGTGTTGTCGCGCCCGGTCTCGACCACGTGCTCTTGGTAGTTCAGGCCGACGCACACGATCTTGTCCGGGTTCGGAATCACCGGCAGCCAGGTCACGTCGGAAGCCTGGTAATCGGCCTGGGCGCCGGCGTACTGCACCGCCTGCGAGAAGGCGTTTCCGGCGACGAGCGACTTCAGGTCGGGATACTGGTTGCCGAGGTAGCGCTTGAGGTCGACGATGCCCTTGGCGGTGACGATGCCGTAGCTC